>OBTM01000215.1_pt1 | contig 11154 bp, 12 predicted proteins | sample 1494911 | NCBI WGS metagenome assembly OBTM01 (sample SAMEA3360697, study PRJEB22359) | human gut metagenome | biome: ENVO:urban biome; feature: ENVO:human-associated habitat; material: ENVO:feces | place: Bangladesh | collected 2011 | reverse complement strand
TTAATTTTATCTTAAACAGAATTATGCTTAAATTTCATAAACAAAAATTTTTTTAAGGAGGCCAATATGGCAACAAGAAAAGAACACGATTTTATCGGTGAGTTAGAGATTTCAGATGATGTATATTATGGAGTTCAAACTTTTAGAGCACTTGAAAACTTCCATATGACAGGAAGAAGAATTAAAGATTATCCTTTTTTCGTAAAAGCTTTTGCTCAAATTAAAAAAGCGGCTGCTTTGGCAAATAAAGAAGTAGGTGTTTTGGAAGCTGAAAAAGCTGATGTGATAGCAAAAGCAGCAGACAGAGTAATAGCTGGAGAATTTCTTGATCAATTTGTAGTTGATATGGTTCAAGGCGGCGCCGGAACCAGCACAAATATGAATGCAAATGAAGTTATAACAAATGTTGCGCTTGAAATGATGGGACACAAAAAAGGCGAATACAAATATCTTCATCCAAATGATAATACGAATTTGGGTCAAAGCACGAACGATACATATCCTAGCTCAATTAAAGTAGCGACTTATGCAAAAATGACAGATCTTTTGAAAGCTATGGAAGTTTTGAAAAAAGAGCTTGAAGCAAAAGCGAAAGAATATAAAGATATGATTAAAATGGGTAGAACAGAGCTTGAAGATGCTGTTCCTACAACACTTGGAAACTCATTTAATGCTTTTGCAAGTTATATAAAATCAGATATTGCAGCAGTTAAAAACGCAAGAGAGTTAATGACATACTTAAATATGGGTGCAACAGCAATCGGAACAGGTATCAACTGCCATCCTGATTATAAATTCGTCGTTGAGAAAAAACTAAGTGAGATTACAGGAACAGAATTTAAAGCAGCGCCTGATTTTATAGCTGCCACACAAGATACAGCAGATTTTGTTCAAGTAAGTGGAGCACTAAAAACCGCTGCCGTTAGACTATCAAAAATAGCAAACGATTTAAGACTTATGAACTCAGGTCCAAGATGCGGTTTAGGTGAAATCGATCTTCCGAAAATGCAACCTGGAAGTTCAATAATGCCTGGAAAAGTGAATCCTGTTATTGCTGAAGTTGTTGGTGAAGCTTGCTATGAAGTAATTGGTAATGATGTAACAATTATGCTTTGCTCTGAAAGAGGCGAGTTTGAACTTAACGCGTTTGAACCGGGAATTGCGTATGCGCTTTTCAACTCTTTAGTCATTTTGGAAAATGCCTACATTACACTTGCAAATAAAGCTATAAAAGATATTAAAGCAAAACCGGAAGCTTGCTTAAAAGCAGTTCTTAACTCAGTTGGAATCGTAACTGCATTTAACCCTGTTATAGGTTATGAAAATTCTGCAAGTATCGCGAAAGAAGCACTAAATACAGGTAAATCTGTAGGTGAAATCGCTATTGAACGCGGATTATTGACAAAAGAGGAAGTTGATAAACTCTTGGATCCTAAGAGTATGTTAAATCCTCATATGTCTCATACAGGAAAATAAATTAAAAAAATAAAAGGCACAAATAATTTTGTGCCTTAATACAAGGAAGGTCAGTATGGATTTTATGCTTATTTTAGAAATTATAGTTCTTCTTGGAGCTATTTTCTTAGGTGTTAAACTTGGTGGTATGGCTATAGGCTATGCCGGTGGTCTTGGCGTTGTAATTTTGACAATGCTTGGCTTAAAAGCGGGTAGCATTCCGTGGGATGTTATTTTGATTATTGCTTCAGTTATCTCTGCTATTGCTGCTATGCAAGTTGCGGGCGGACTTGATTATTTGGTTCAATTGGCGGAAAAACTTTTAAGGAAAAATCCTAAATATGTAAACTTTCTAGCTCCTACCGTTACTTATCTTTTAACAATTTTTGCAGGTACAGGTCACACTGCATTTTCTATGATTCCGGTTATTGCAGAAGTTGCAAAAGGTCAAAATATAAAACCGTCTGTTCCGCTTTCAATTGCTGTTGTTTCATCTCAAATAGCAATTACAGCCAGCCCTGTTTCTGCGGCCGTTATCTTTATGGCAGGCGATATGGCTCTTGGCGGACTTGGAATTTCTTATCCTATTTTGCTTGCTATTTGGATACCTACAACATTTTTAGGTTGTATGATTACAGCTTTGATTATGAATTTGTTTTGGAATCTAAAACTTGACAGCGATCCTGTTTATAAAGACAGACTTGCAAAAGGTTTGGTTGCTGAGCCGCAAAAAGAAGGAAAATATAAAGAGCTTCCAAAAGGTGCTAAAACTTCAGTTTTGATATTCTTCATCGGAATTATAGCGGTAGTATTTTATGCAACAGCTATAAGTAAAAATGTGGCGCTTGTAAAACCAAGCTATGTTACAGGATATGAAAAAGTATATCAAAGCAAAGATGCAGCTAAATTTGATGAAATAATAGCGGCAAATCCTAACATAAAAATATCTACAGATAAAGATACAGGCGTAAAATATGTAGAGGATAAAAGCAAACCTAAAAAATCTCTTACTCTAGCAAGAGATGGCGCTATTATGAGCTTTATGCTAATTATCGGCGCATTGATAGTTATGATTTGTAAAATTGATGTTGATAAAATCCCTGTTCAAAGCACATTTAAAAGCGGTATGACTGCTTGTATATGTGTTCTTGGCGTTGCGTGGCTTGGTGATACGTTCGTATCAAATCACACGCAAGAGATTAAGGATTTTGCAGGAAATCTGGTTAAACAATATCCGGCACTCCTATCTGTTGCACTTTTCTTTGCAAGTATGCTTCTATATTCACAAGCTGCAACTGCAAAAGCTTTGATTCCGACAGTTATAGTTGCTCTTGGGCTAAGTGCTACAAATAACGGTGATGCTTACATTCTGGTTGCTTCATTCGCTGCTGTTTCAGCACTTTTCGTGCTTCCTACCTATCCTACTTTGCTTGGTGCGGTTCAAATGGATGATACAGGAACTACAAGAATCGGAAAATACGTATTCAACCACCCGTTCTTTATTCCTGGCGTTTTAGCTATTGCGTTTTCCGTTACATTCGGATTTGTATTAGCTCCTATGATGCTATAAAATTTGCGCGGTGATTTTTCACCGCGCTTTTTTATTATTGCACGATAAAAAATTCATTATATTTATCTATTTTTATATTTTTCAAATAATTATATTTAATCGTATATCCGTTATTTCAATATAAATTTAACATATCTGCCTGTATATTATTAAAACTGCTTAATCAAAAAATATTCTTCAAAATTAAATTTTATTTTAACTTACTATAATCTTTTATTTTTAAAAAGGATATAAGCTGCAAAAAAATTTCATCTGTTTTGTCGCTATCTAAAAAACTTGATAAAATTTTATCGCTTATGAAAACATTTAAAAAACAGTTAAATTTTAAGGTCGTTTTTTACCGCTATTAATCAAAATCAAGTTCGCACAATAGTTTAAAACATTATTTATAGATAGATATTAAAGTTATGAATTCTTTGCTATAAGATGATGTTTGATGTCTGATAATATGGCAAAATTTATATAAGCAAGGTTATGAAATGTGAAATTTGAAGATAAAAATTATCCGATTACGCTCTTTTTACGGCAAAATATAAAATAATATTAAAGAAATTCAATAGCAATATAAACCGAGATTTATGATAACAATTTTTATATAAAATGCATGCCGAACAGAACAACCTGTTATTTACAATTTTTCACATATTTGATGTATTAGATATTCAATCACATAAAAACAGTTTGACTTAAAAATGTTTGCATATAAATTTAAAAATAAGAAATTCAATTTTTATATTTTTCTATCTCGTCATAAGAAATTTTATCCAAAATTCTCATCGTATACCTTAAAAGTTCGGAAGGAGTATTCTGCAAAACAGTAGGCATTTTAAAAAGATTTCGTCCGAAATTCATTTCGTCTAAAATTCCCATATATCCTAAAAGCGTAGTCCATGTATCAAAACTGCTTCCGGCGATACTTATATATTGATTTTGCGCAATATCATCATCAAGTATCATAAAAAGCATTTTTGACTGCGGATTTTCAAGTTTTTCTTTAAATTTGTCAATATCGCTTACAAACAGATATGGCATAAGATGATCGTTTTGCACTACGATAATTGTATTTTTAGAATACTTTGATGCTCGTATTTTGGAAATAAACTCGCCTAAAAGTTCATCCGTGCATTTTACGGATTTTAACATAGCCGAATCGATTTCATAGCTTATATCGGCACATTTTGGCGGTAAAAAACCGTCAGGTGTGTGAGTGGAGTTTGTCAAAATAACTTGCGCAAATTTTTTGCCGCTTTCATTAAGTCTTATAAAATCCTGCCACGCGAAATCAAACATTTCATCATCGTAAACTCCCCATTCGCTCGTATTTTTAGCTCCGCGCTTCAAAAGTTCATCTTTTCCGATCATCTCATCATATTTGCGCGATTGTAAAAAACCGGCTGTATTTTGAAAATTTAAATCGAAACCTTTCATAAAATATGTATAATAGCCTTGATTTTTAAGTATTTCGGTAGCGCAAATTATTTTTTGAGTTTTCATCGCCTCTCTTTCTGTTTCAAATTTACTGAAAAAATTAAGAGGAAATGCACATTGTGAACCGAAAAGTCCTTCTATCGTTATAGCCGTGCTGTATGGATCTATATTTGTCCATTCTATCTTGTGATTTAAATTTCTGATGTTTGGCATAAGATTTGGAAATTTTTCATTAACCGTAAAATTTCTGCTAAGCCCTTCCAAATAAATATAGACGATATTTTTGCTATTGCTTGCGACTTTAGGCTCAGGAATTTTTACGAATTGATAAATCATTTCTTTATATTTTCCGACAGGCACATAAAAATAATATTTATAAATTTTAAAAAGCGCTATGGATGTAGGATTTGTAACAAATGCACAAACAAAAATAAACACAAAAAACAGAAATTTGCGTGATTTTTGAAGTTTTATCCGCTTACAGATTATTGTACATATTAAAATTATTGCAAATACAAGCAAACAGATTAAAATTATATTATTTGTAAATGTTAGAAGCGGTGCGCCAGTTATGCTTACTATGATGATATTCAAAGTCCATATATCAAGCGATTTTCCCGTATATTTATTAAAAATAAAATCAGTTGCGAAAAAGAGCAGATATATAAATATAAAAAATATCGCAACCATCAAATATCGTCTTTTGCCGACGAATTTCAAATACAGTAAAGAAAAAACGAATAACGATATGGAAAGCAAATCAGACATCGAAAGATAACCTTTTTAAATACGAATATACAATAAAAAATTCTAAAATATATTTATTTGTCAATACAAATTCCTGCAATATTTAAATTTTTCAAAAATTATCCGCTGTTTATTTTTATTGCATTTGTTTAAATTTTTGGCATTTTGCCATAAACAATAAAAAATTTAACATTTCTAAAATTTTAAAACAAACTGTATATATCGGGCTGAAAATAAAAATTATTGTCTTAAAATTTTCTATTATTCAGATATTTTGGCAAATATTTTGTTAATTATTTAATGTTTAAATTTTATAAAATTTAAAAAGGCTCACTCAAGTGAGTGAGCCAAAAGTTTATCAAGTAAAGTTAATCTTAATAAACTACGTTGCTTCCGCCAACAGGATATGAACCTTTTGGTAATTTAAGATCTTTTGTACCATCTTTACCATATACAGGCTCAGCAGAAAGCATTTTTGCAACACTTGGAACAGCTGTCAATTGATCGCATAAAGGATCTGCCCCAGAAGCTTTTACCAAATTCACATAAGCAGGAGTTCCTTTTTTAGTTACTGTGCCTTTAGAATCAACGGTATCGGCTACTGCATCTACTGCTGATATTGTTATACAATCTTTTGATTTTAATTGTAAAGCACCTGTTTTGCCTGTTCCTAAATTTAATGCTACGTTTGTCATATCTGCCAAACTAGCACCAAAATTAGTTTTTGATGTATAGTAAGCAGTCAAATCACTTACAACTGTGCTTAAATTTGTAGCTGCTTTTGAAATTTCAGCATCATCTCTAGTAGCTGCTAGTCTTGGAATGGCGATAGCTGCCAAGATACCTAAAATGACGATAACGAAGATCAACTCGATCATTGTAAAACCTTTTTTCATGGTTTTCTCCTTAAAATTTATTTCACTTTACATACTATTTATGTAAAATGTTGATGTAATTATATCAAATTTTTAGGAAATTGTGATGTTTTATCGCATAAAATTTCTACAAATTCAGAAATATTTTTTATAAATGCCATTTGATAAGCTTTTGCGAAGTTTAATTTCGTAGAATTGTATTTTTCGATGAAAAAATTTTATGCTTTTTTGGTTTTGTTTTAAGTTGATATTAAGTAAATTTTAAAAATTCAAGCGAGTTATCTGAAATTTTATATGATAATTTCGGTATTTGATAAAAATTATCTTATTTGTTGCAAGTCCTGTTTCGAAATGGTACCAAAGGGGAGACTTGAACTCCCGACCTCCGGCTTATGAGACCAGCGCTCTAACCAGCTGAGCTACCTTGGCAAAAATAAAATGTAGATTTTACTAAAAAATTTCTTAAAATTTGTTTTAATTTCATAAATTTTTAGTAGAATTCCGACTTATTTTAAAAAAAAGGATAAAAAATGAAAATAGTCTGTAAGGCGAATAAAATTTATGTGCGATTTACATCAAATTCGAAAACGATAGAAAAATCGCTTAAAATGGATGTTTGTGAGAAAAATTTAAAATTTGTGAATGATGTTTTGCTGCCGATTTTTGAAAAAATTCGTTGCGAAAGAAAAATCAAGACAAAAAAGATTTTGTATAGCGGCGCCAAAAACATTAAAAAATTTGACATAAAAACACATAAAATTATCAGAAATCCGCATACTTTGGGAGATTTTTGCACTATTGTATTTGATAAAATCAGTCAAAATAGAAAAATTTCCACAATAAAAACAGCCGAAAATGCAATAAACAGATTTTTTGATTTTATAAATGATAAAAAAATCGCCGATTATAAAATTTATGAACTTCAGGAGATTGTAACTCAAATGCAAAAAAATCTTGCTGCAAGCTCGATAAAAACGATATTTTGTTATATCAAACAAGCTTTTAACGAAGCGCTTAAGAATGATATAATCACAAAAAATCCTGTAAATTTTGTAATTTTTCCTAAAATCGTGCGAGAAAAAAAAGAAATTTTGACACTTGATGATGTTGTAAAAATTTTTGACAACGCGGGCGGCGAGCTAAAAAATTTTGGAAATAGCATTTTTTACGGGAGCCAGGAGTGGCGAAATTTTGGGACTTTGCGCCGATGACTTCGATTTTAAAAACCATAAAATAATCATAAACAAAAATCAGACGAGATTTGGACTTACTACTCCAAAAAACGGTAAAAACCGCATAATTCCGTTGGCTAAAAATTTAGCTTTGTTTCTGAAATTTGACAAATCTTCCATTTTTAAAAAATATTGTGATGAAAAATTCCGTTTAAAACATGATAATGTAAGTGTTTCAGGCGATAACAAAATTTTTGATTTTAAAAATAACGATGATTTTTATGTTTCGCATTTTGACGGAGATTTTTACTGTTTAACCGAAAAACACGATTTCGACAAAAAGCCGCTTTTCACTAAAGATTATTTTGCTTTGAGATACGAATTCGACGCGCTTTTGAAACATCTTGGGCTTAAAAAATACACTTTTCACACTTTCCGCCATACTTTTGCCAGTCTGCTTATAGAAAATGATGTCAATCCGACTTTTGTAGCTGAAATTTTAGGACACAGTAATTTAAATATGCTTGAAAAAGTTTATGCGCACAGTATAGTTTCGGCAAAAAATTTACAGAAATTAAACAAAGCGCTTAATTTTTGAATTTGTGAATTTTTATGTATCCGAATGAACGCATTTTATGTAAATTTTATAGCCAGAAAATTGCTTTTTTACGGCTTTTAACTTATAGAATTTTATAAATTTTACATAAATAGTATGTAAAGTGAAATAAATCTTAAGGAGAAAACCATGAAAAAAGGTTTTACAATGATCGAGTTGATCTTCGTTATCGTTATTTTAGGTATCTTGGCAGCTATCGCCATTCCAAGACTAGCAGCAACTAGAGATGATGCAGAGATTTCAAAAGCAGCTACAAATGTTGCCACAGCGGTTACTGATATCACTAGTTATTACACAGCACAAGGAACTATTGCGGATGGTACAAAATTAAGTAGTATAACAAATGTCCCACTAGATGATAATGGTAATTTGTTAGTAAAGAAACAAGCTTGCATCAATTTTGCATACAAAAAAGATGGAACACCAAAAGGTGTAACAGCTGGTTCGAATGGAGATAAAGTCCCTGTTTTGGAAGTAACAGAAGTAAAAGCTGGTGCAAGTAATGCAGCTTGCAAGGGTGTCCAAGCAGCTGTTAAAAAGATCACTGAATCTAGCCCTATAAGACTTGGTGGTAGCGGTGTAAATTTTGAGGATGCCGATCAAACCGTCCAACCGTAAGGTTTAGCTGATGTCTCATATAGTAACACCACGCGAGTATGCAAAAATGCTCATAGATTGGTTTATGGAAAACAGCAAAAGCAGACAACGCGAGGATTTGTATCAATTGATTAATGATAAAATATTTGGTGGCCGTCAAATTCTAACAATGTATAACTATGCAGATAAGAAAATAGATCACGCTAGAATTTCATCAGAATATCATGAGATCGAATATGTACTTGATAGAGTCGAAAAATTGGCAAAAGAGAATAAAGTCGGTAATTTTACTTTAAATCTCGACTAGAATGTTTTCAATCCCAGGGAAACCTGGGATTTTTTATATCTAAATTTAACAAAAATATTTTAAATTTCATCGGTTCTTATGAGCTTTATATCAATCTCTCTCTGGGAAATTTTTGTCGTTTGTTATTATAGCTTCGCAACCGCTATTTTTAGCGCAAATATATTGATGTAAGTCTTTGTAGTCACTACCAAAACGTATATCCATAAAATTCAAAATTCTCTATTTTCCATATGATTTAAGTAGTAAATTTCCCATAAATCATCATCGTAAACTATGTTTTTTATAAACTCTTTTGTAGCTCCCACACTTTATTTTTCTCACAACCTATGTAAAATATTGTCGCTAGACTAAGAACTATCTATGACGAATAAATAATCTTTTAAAACAAAATCGCTAACTATTTTTACGCTATTTTTTGCGTAAATTCTTTGTTTAAAAAGCAAATCAAGCAATATATTCGTATCTAAAATATTTTATTTCTCATATCTTTTGGCTCTGATTTTATCTATTTCTTCATTACTAATATCGTCGTCTACTAAGCTTATAATTTTATTAAACGTTCTAGTCTATCTGTTTTTTGATTTGATTTATATGCAAACTTGGTCTTTATTTCCTTTGCTTTTTGCACTAATAAATTTGTTATATCAATCAAATCTTTTTCATCATTTGGAAGTTCAAACGAAAATCTCGCAGTTTGCATTTTAAAATCCTTTTTTCTTTGGATTATACTAACTTTTTTTTAAATTGGGACTTTAAAATTTTACCTAAGAGTGTGTAAAGTGAAATAAATCTTAAGGAGAAAACCATGAGAAAAGATTTTACTATGATCGAATTGATCTTCGTTATCGTTATTTTAGGTATATTAGCAGCAGTTGCTATCCCAAGACTAGCAGCTACCAGAGATGATGCAGAGATTGCAAAGGCTGTAAATAATATTAATACATTAGTTTCGGATGTTGGTTCGTACTATACTTCACAAGGACAATTTGCAGCAAACTTAGCTGATATGACAAATGTTCAAATAGTATCTGCTACTGGTTTAACATCAGCTATAAATGCTGGTGGTCAGCCTTGCATTAGTGTAACATTGGTTCCAGATGTTCCTGCTACTACTACTGCTGGTACTGTTCCAGCTTATATTACAGTAGCAAATGGTACAAACGCTGGATTATGTGCTAAAATCCAAGCTGATCCAGCATTTACTGCATTAACTGGTGCTACAGCTAGCTATATAGATAATGTTACTGGTAATTCAGCAACTGTCCCTGGATTAATCGTAAGTGGTATTCCAGTAGTTAGATAATTTCTAGCCCCGAATTTCGGGGCTTTTTTAAATTTATGTATAAATATTTTTTATAAAAAGGTGATTAAATGAAATTTTGGCTACATAAAATTAATCCCGGTCAAAACAATGAAACAAATTGTTTTAATATCTTAAAATTAAATCTATTGGCTACAGGTTATAGCGATATGGCTAGAAGTTTTATTTATAATCCAAACGATAAACTACAAAGCATAAAAGAAGCGCTTGATAAAGAATGTCCGGATTGGAATTATAACTGTGTAACTGAAAATAATATAATAAATTTTGTTTATGAGATAAAGAAAAATGACATTGTAGCAATTCCACTAACACAAAAATATGATAACGAAATTTATATCTGCCAAATTATTTCCGATAAAGCTATAAATGTTCAAAATGGTGAAATTCCACAAATTGCAAGCGATATAGGATTTTTACACCTTATCAAGTTTATAAGAAAAATGAAATTTACCGAAGCTGACGAAAAACTGCAAAATTTTATAGAAAAAAATAAAAAAATAAACACAACTATCAAAATTGATGATTTGGATATCATAGAAACTATTTAAAAATTTTTACGCTCAAATGTCTTAAATTTATAAAATGAAATTCCATACGAAAAATAACCTTAAAAGCGAATGATGATTTTTTAAACATACAAATATTTATAAAATTTAATATTTTTATTCTACTTGGGACAATAAAATTTCAGATAATTCAGATTTTTCTTGTTTATATATTTTAGTTTCGCTTAAAATCGTAATATCTTGCCAATATTTAAAAATGTCAAAAAATGTTTTTTCTTTACCGCTTTTAGTTTTAACGATTTTGTTAAATAAAGTGTAAAGATTATTTTTTGATTCTTTATTAAAATTAAGCTTTAATTTTTTTATTTTTCTCATAAAGCAAAAATCATCTCTATCTGATTTTTTACTTCCTCCTATAAATTCTACGGCATATGCAAAATTTTTATTTTTTATATCATAGCAAAACACTATATCGCCTTTTGCTGTTTTTATCCTTTTTTATATTTTTTCTTTTTATGTAGTGCCAATATTTTTTATTATCAAAATCGTCGTTATTT
>OBTM01000213.1_pt1 | contig 11231 bp, 14 predicted proteins | sample 1494911 | NCBI WGS metagenome assembly OBTM01 (sample SAMEA3360697, study PRJEB22359) | human gut metagenome | biome: ENVO:urban biome; feature: ENVO:human-associated habitat; material: ENVO:feces | place: Bangladesh | collected 2011 | reverse complement strand
ATTTTTTTGATGTTTTGTTTTTATGATATAAAAAATATAAAATAAAAATTTATAAGAGTACAAAATTTTGAGTGATTTAAAAAAATTTGTAAAATCAAGCGGAATATATTTCTTGGGAAGCATATTAAGCAAACTTATAGCATTTTTTATGCTTCCAATTTATACAAAGTATTTAAGTCCAGCTGAGTTTGGAGAGTATGACTTAAGCTTAGTCTATATGCAGTTTTTTATCTCATTTTTCTTTTTGGATATTTATATTGGCATTATGAAATTTTTGCTTGATCCAAATTTAAAAGAAATTAAAAACTACAAAGAAAAAGTTCTTTTTTCAGGCTTCTTTATCTTTTTTATATCTACTTTAGTTTATTTTTTATTTTTTTATTTTTTTATGCAAATTTATGATATTAAATTTAAATCTATACTCATCTTGCTCGGATTATTTATAAATTTACAGAGCGTTTATGGTTACATATGTAGAGCTTACTCTAAAAATCAGATTTTTGTTTTAAGTGGTGTGATTAATAGTCTTTTGTACGCCATAACTTCATTTATATTGCTGTATAAATTTGATTTTGGATATGAAGCTCTGTTTTTAGGTGCATTGTTTGGAAATTTAGTAGCTATTTTTATGATGGAGTGTAGAGTAAAAGTTATAAAAAAGATTAAATTCGCTCTTTTTGACTTTACATTTTTTAAAAGGCTTTTGTATTACTCGCTTCCGCTTTGTTTAAACTCACTTTCATATTGGTTTGCGGCTGTTTATGGCAGATCTGTTATAGCAAATAAGTTAAGTTATGCTGATAATGGATACTATACTATCGCTTTGAAATTTGCGATGATTATTTCTCTTGTTGCTATGTGTTTTAAACTAGGTTGGCAAGAAGTGAGCTTTTCAAAAGATCTTAAAAAGCAGAATAACTCTATTTTTTACTCAAGAGCTTGCAATGAATATCTTAAATTTATGCTTTTATCGGTAGCTGTTTTATTACCGGTAATTAAGATAATTTTTCCATTTTTTATAAACAGTGCTTTTAATGAAGCTTTGATTTATATCCCACTTACTCTTTTAGGAGCTATAGTTTTTGGATTTAGTGAGTTTTTGATGAGTATCATAAACACCATAAATAAAAACAAATATCTTTTTATCGCGACAGCTTGCGGCGCTATTTTAAACATAATTTTGCTATATCTGTTTATCTATAAATTTGGAGTTTTTGCAGTGGCTTTTTCATATGTCATTTGCTACTCATTGGTGTGTTTTATAATGGTACTTGTGATAAACAAAACTTTTAAACTGAACATAAAAATGTTAAATATCATGCTTTATCTGTTTATTTTGCTAATTCAAAGCTTCATTATGATAAAATGCGACAATTATGCAAACATAATATCTTTTATTGTTGTTTGTTTGTTGTTTTTATTTTTTTACAAAAATGAAATTAATATAATAATTTCAAAATCAAAACAAAGGCTTTCTAGATGAATAATCCGCTAGTTTCTATAATTGTTCCAGTTTATAATGTAGAAAAATATCTTAAAAAATGTGTCCAAAGTATTATAAATCAAACTTATAAAAATTTAGAAATTATCTTAGTTGATGATGGAAGTAGTGATAACTCAGGTAAAATTTGTGATGAGTTTGCCCAAAAAGATAACCGCATAAAAGTTATTCATAAAATAAATGGCGGTCAAGCAGATGCTAGAAATAAAGCCTTTGATATTATGAATGGAGAATGGGTGAGTTTTGTTGATAGTGATGATTTTATAGATAAATTTCATATAAAAAATTTATACTTGCAAGCTGTAAGAAATAATTCTGATATTTGTGTGTGCGGTTTTAAGATAGTTAATGAAGATTATAAAACTATACGAAGCATAAAAGTAAAATTTAATGATAGCTTAAATGGTAATTTGGCTTTCAAGTATAGTTTAAATTCCAAAATCGATCCATCTTTTTGGAATAAAATTTTTAAATCCTCATTGTTTAAGAGTGCTAGATTTGTAAAGGGAATTTATTATGAAGATAGAGAGTTGATTCATAGGATTTTTTATAAGGCGGATAGAGTTTCATTCTTGGATAGTGAGTCATATTTTTATTTAGAAAGAGTTGGCTCAACGATGAATCATATAAATAAGAAAAAAATCGATGATAGATTTGTAATGATTTCTTTGGTAAAAGATTTTTTAGAAAAGGAAGCCGTTTTAGAAAAATACCAAAAAGATTTTATAATATGTTATTTATTAAATGTTTATATGTCAGCGTCTTATCAAATAGCGAGATGCTCAAGAGATTATAAAAACGATATAAGATATTTGTTTTCTAAATCAGACAAAGAGCTGTTTAGTTTTAAAAATATTTTTTTACTTTTCAATATAGATATTAAAAAAATGATTGCGTTATTTATATTAAAAATTAATAGTAATTTATTTAAGTGTCTGGTGGATAGGATTGAGAAATAAATATATTTTAAATGAAAAATTAATTACTTTATTTTTTCTTTTTTCTAGTTTGTTTTTTTTAGGCATAAATAAATATTTTATACCTTCATTGTATTCTTTGTGTATTTTTTTATTTTTATTTTTATTTATGTGTTTTTATTGCAGTTTGAAAAATATAGCATTAAAAAGCAAATATTTTTTTATTTGCATGTTCTATATACTTTCTTTATTTCTAATTTTATTAATTCAAAATTATTTATTTGATTTAAAATATGGATTTTTAAATGAATTTGCTAGACACATTCCTCCAATTTTGACATTTTTTATTTGTAGAGATTTAATTAAAAATTATAACTTACAAAAAACAGTATGTCTTTGTAAAAAATTTTTATTTTTTAATGTTTTTTTGTATTGTATTGAGTGTATTTTTAGAATTTCAATATCTATAATAAAAAATGGATTTTTTAGTAATTTTTATAATTATAAAATGGACAGTATATTTTTTGTAGATTCTAATTTTGTTGGTTTAAATTTAGTTGTTTTACTTATTTGGATAGATCAGATAAAATTTTTACAAAGTGATTTTTTATGTGCTAGGAGTGTAAAAAAAATTAAATTTTTGATAATTATTTTATTGTTTTTAACTTTTTCAAGAACAGCTTATATTATTTATGTTTTATATTTGATATTTAGTTTGTTTTTAGCCTATCGCAAAAAAAGATTTTTATTATTTTCTTTATCTCTTTTGCTTATTTTTTCACTACCTTTTGTGATAGATGCAGTATTTTATATAATACATGATGGAAGCTTTAAAACAAAAATAGATATTTTATTTGGTTTTATAAATTTTATGTCTATTGAATCATTTTTTGTAGGGGTTGGGTCTGGGAATGCTATTGATTATTTACAAAGGGAAAGCCATAATATATTTGGCTTAATTTTTGAAATGGGTTTTATATGGTTTTTGTTAATAGTATCTTTATTTGTGTATATAATAAAACAGGGTAAAAAATATGCCTTTTTAGTATCTTTTCCAATTATTATTTCTGGAATAGTCTCTTTATTTCCAATTGCTTATTTAAGTTTTTATTTTATTTGTATTGTTTTGCTCAACCATTTAAGTAATCTAAAAAGGAATTTATCATGAAATTCTCAGTCTTAATGTCAATTTACTTTAAAGAAAAATCATCAAATTTTAATCGTGCAATGCAAAGTATTTGGGATGAACAAAGTATTAAGCCAAACGAGATAGTTTTAGTCGAGGATGGAAAGCTTACAGATGAGCTTTATAACGCCATAAATTTATGGAAAGAAAGGCTAGGGCAAAATTTAAAAGTAATCAAACTAAAAGAAAACTTAGGACTTGGAGATGCTTTGGCAATTGGTTTAAAAGAGTGTAGTTTTGAGCTAGTTGCTAGAATGGATAGTGATGATATAAGCTTGCCAAAGAGGTTTGAAAAACAGCTTGAAATTTTTGAAAAAAACAAAAATATTGATATTTGTAGTTCATGGATAAGTGAGTTTGAGAAAGATGAGGGTAATATTTACGCTTATAGAAGGTTACCTGAAAACCACAATGATATTGTCAAATTTGCAAAACTTAGAAGTCCTATAAACCATCCAGCAGCTATGTTTAAAAAATCAGCTGTTTTGCAGGCTGGAAACTATCAAAAAATGCTTTTAATTGAGGATTATTATCTTTGGGTTAGGATGATTTTAAAAGGTTTTAAATTTTATAATATCCAAGAAGTTTTAGTAAATATGAGGGCTGGGAAAGATCAACTAGCAAGAAGACAAGGGTTAAAATACGCAATAAATGAACTAAAAGTTCAATATCTTTTTTATAAAATGGGTTTTTTAAATTTATATGAGTTTTTAAGAAATTTAGTGCTTAAATTTAGCGTTAGGATAATGCCAAAATTTATCTTAAGAGTAGTTTATAGGTTTTTGAGAATATAAAGTTTATATCCCTTTTTTTCCTAAAACTATCCAAATAGTTTTAAAAACTACTTTTATTATTCTAAGTTAAAGCGCAAAACGTCAATGTTTTATGTAGTATAGAGCATATTGTATTGGTTTTTGCTTGGCGTCATAAGTGATATGATATATAGCGCATTTAAGTCGATAAAATTATGGCGAACGGTATAAAAAGGTATTTATTCAAATTTATCTAATTGATATTTTCAGCTCAGGTTATCAGTTCTAATATTTTTTTGCGCTTAATTTGAGTTTATGGCTTTACCTATAAACAATGAATTTGAAAAATATACTAAAATGTATTTTTCAAAAATACATTAAATCAAATTACGTAACTAATATTTTATTTAAGAAGAAGCCGATAATTCTACTGTCATAAAATTCAAATTGTGTTCGGTATATTATAAGGATTTTATATTTTGTTAGACTTTTATAATAACATAAGAAAATTAGCTCACAAATAAAATAAAAAATGAGCCAAAATAATGAGTTGTCAAATAAATAAAATAAAAACTTATAAACTGTATAAAATCAGTTTTTAAATGAGCTTATTATTGCAAATGATTTATCTATATTGCATCGAAATTAGTTTTTAATGGTGGCCCCGAATGGGCTTGAAAGTAAGCTAGTAGTAATATCGTATTTAAGGGAATTTGAAGTGCTTTAAGGTTTCTAAAAAATCGCATTTTCTTATTATTTTTATTATTATTTCTTTTTTCGTCTATCTTTTTTTATGATTTGAAAAAATGCTTTTATGAGTTGATGAAGTATAAAACGGGGTTTTTATTTTTTTGCTGTGAATTATATCGAAAATAATCTAAAATGATAACTATTTTTTACACGAATATTTTAAAGCTCCTTTTTACTTTTCTTTTCAGGCTTGATTTTTTTTATTTGTAAATAAGCACATTGAAACTGTTAAATTTCAGCAAGTTTCATATTTGCCGCTTCACTTAAAAATTTACTTCTATTTTTAGTTACTTTATCGATAGCATTTAATAAGCTTCGCGGTAAGCAAATATTAACGCGAACGCTTTTATCGTTGGGCTCGGGTATAAAATCGCCGTCTTTTAATGCACTCTCTACGAAACACGAAAACGCTTCTTTTAAATCGTTTATAGCTTCCATTTCATTTTTGCCCCAACCTGCCATAAGCGTGTTTTTTGTTAAAACAGCGTCTGTATATTCCGCGTAATAATCACCGTCTTTTAGCTTTTTTACGCTTATAGTGTATGGTAAATTAAGATAATAATTTAAATCTTTTTTCATTGCTTATCCCCTTTAATTCTGTTTAAAATCTTTGTTACATAAATCTCTTTAATCGGTTTATGGTAAGGTATTATTATTGTTTCATTGCCTTTTGCGAATTTATGATGAGAGCCGCGAACGCTTTTAAGCTCGTAGCCAAAATACTCTAAAATCTTTTTGATGTCGTTATAATTGACATTTGTAGGCTGATTTTGTATTTTTTCGATTAATTTTAAAATCGAACTCATATTTTTTTTATCCTTATTTAATTTTTATCTTGTGTGTAATAATACACAATATAAGCTGAAAAGAATTTTAAAGTTTTTAAAGATGAAAATTTTGTAAAAAAAGCTGATAAAAAAAAGATTTTTATTTTTTATTAACTCAATAATTAATTTTATAAATTAAAATAAGGCTCAAAAATCGATTTTATTTAATTAAGGCATAAAAGTTACGTATTTTTGAGTTTTTGCTTTTATGAGCCTTTAAAATGCGTTTATGAAGTTTTTAGCTTTTTTATACGCAAAAGATGTGTTTTTAGCTTTTAATGCGCCATTTTTGGAATGCGTATATTTTTAAAGTCGATTAAGAAATTTTTAAAAATTGCGCCCTTTAATAACTAGTAACAATTTAAGGTTAAATAAGAATTTAGTTAAAAAAAGTCTTAATATGTTATTAATTAGTTGTATAAAATAGATACACATTAAGAGGGTCGAATTCTTAAAGTTGAAAAATAACGTTTTTTTGACGTTGATTTAATGACGTTACACGGCTATTTAGATGAGAATTTTAAATTTAGAAATTTTTTAATTTTCAATAAACAAATTGGACTGATTTGGATAAATATCGACTACACATTTTTACAAAGCTTAAAGTTAAATATTTGGTTAATGATTTTTTTAAGCTTTGTATTTTTTTAAGTTTATTTTGATTAATTTTTTGAATAAACTCTTTTTATTGTTTCTTTTTAAGTTTTTTATAATTTTCTGATAAAAGCTCGTATTTATCGCGTAAATTGTTGTATTTACGCTCTAAATTGTCGTAAATCAGCCTAAGTCCGCGGTGATGTGCTTTCATTGCGTTATAATCGCCCTTTAAAGAATTGAAACTTATAATTAGATTATCCAGCATAAAAAATAAAGTGTAGGCACATTCAAGCGTATTATAGCTCCCGTCATCGTTTTTATATTCGTTTAGCGCCTTTTGAAATTTTTCTAATACTTCATTCTCTAATTTTTCCCGCGTTTCGTTTTCGCACAAAGTCTTTTCCATTTTTTACTCCTTGACACATTTATACTTAAAAAAGTATTTATAAATCGAATATTATCATTATTTAATTATTATGTCAAGTATTTAAATAATGTTTTAAGTATTTTTTGGCATAATATCATCATTAAATAAAGGTAATATTATGGATAGAAAAGAATTTAATAAGCTTTTAGAAAAAGCCGATTTAACTAAAAAAAAGTTTGCTGAAATTGTCGGTATGAAATATAATTCCGTTAATAATTGGGGTAGTTCTCAAGCTATTCCGCGTTGGGTTATTTCTTGGCTTGAAAACTACATTAAATCATCAAAATTTGATAAAGTTAAAAAGATTTTTAATGATGAGGTCGATATTGAAAATTTAAAATCAAATGACGCTTAATTTTTCAATGCGCTTATAACGGGTTCTAATAAGCCGTAAATTGCCATTATTTTATCGCCTGATGTTTTAATGTTGCTATTGCATAATCGCTTTAAATTAAGCGTTATTTCGGTTTCTATGCGATAAAGCGGATATTTTAAATTATCTTTCAACTGTTTATCGTAAATATAAAATCGTTGCACTAAATTGTATAACTCTAAATCAAAATAAACTGTCGGGCTTGTTTCGCCGTATTCTCTGAAATTAAAATTCTTTTTTAATTTATCGGTGTTTAAAGGCTCTTTAAAGTCGAAACATAAATCAATGCTTGTGATTGTATTAACAACGCTTAAAAGCTTATTTATAAGCTCGTAATCGGGCTTTTCTCTGTCGTATTGTTTAAGCGCGTAAATTTCAAGGCGTGATTTATGTCTGTTGCCGTTTGTAGTATTCGCGTAATAAATCGGCAAAATCTTTTCATTATCCGTAAGCGTGTAGATATTTGTCAAGTCAAGTTTTTTATCGTAGTGATAGCGCTTATAAATTTTAATAAAATCATCGTTCTTTTTATTAAGTTTCCGCCATTTATAACCGTAATTTTCAGCAACGGTTTTCAGTGCGTTTATTTTATTCGTGTTGAGGTTCGGGGCATTGCCGTTTTTATAGAAGTTACAACGGATAGTATCGATTGCGAGATTTAATTCGGTGTTTTTATTTAAACTGTTGATTGCCACGTCAAAATCGTGTATAATACTCATATCTTTTATTCTCTATTTTTTTATTAAAGGCGGTTTTTAAATCTTAACCGCCTTTTTTTAAAATTCTACATAAAAGCAACTTAAAAATTTTCAAAATACCTGTCAAATACCTGCTTTAAAATATTTGTATCGTAGGTGTTTATTCTGCCAAATCTAGGGTCAATGACGGCGCCCGTATAGGCTCCTTGTTCTCTGCTTAATTTAGCCGCTTTTTTGCCGATGACTGCCGATTTATAAGAGTTTGATTTTATGCCTTTTAAGTTCGCATAAGCGATTACCGTCATATAATTATCATTATTTAAAATACGATTAATATTATGACTTGTTTTTAACTGCTCTTTATGAATTTCATCGGTTTTTGCTTCAAGCGCTTTCATCTTTTGTTGATTTTCTTTTAGAAGTTTCGCCTGTTTAATCAAAATATCTATTTCACTCATCGGCTCTTTCAGTATGGCTTCCATTTTATTAAACGCATTAATATACGCTATTTTAAATTTGTAAGCTTTTTCGCCTGTAAAACTCATAACTAAAAGGCAAAAGCCGTCACGGGTTAGGTTATAACAAGGTCTTAACTCGCCTTTTGTGTCTTTATATTCAACGGGCTCAAAATTGAGCCGGTTAAATTCATCCCTTGGTAACGCTTTAATGTCTCTAATAATATTTTTATGTTCTTTTCCAAAAACTTCAGCAACTTGTAAAGAGTTAGTAAAAACTTCATCATCTATTATCTCAAATTTAACATTTACATTGTTTATAATTACATTATCCATTTTTTTATCCTGCCGTCAAATTCCGTTTTTATAATGTCTAGCATTATCAAGCCTTTCGGTATTGTTTTCGGGCGGTCTGATATTAAGCTTCGTTTCCAACTCGTAAATGCTACTTCTTTGTGTCTGCACTATGTGAAATAAATCGTAAGCACAATCAATCAGTCTTTGGTCCGCTGTCTTTAATGACTTGACACCATAAACGTGTAAATGCCTTTTAAACTCTTTAAGCAAGGCTTCATTACCAGCGCCGAAACAATCGGCGCTCACTTTAAAATTAAGCCTTGGCATTTTGCATTTCCGTTTTCTTACCGCTAAAAAACGCTTCTATTTCGTTAGCGTCATATACGGTTATTCCTTTTGTTACTTTTATAGGCTTGATAAAGCCTTTTTTACAATAATTGTAAATTGAGTTTTTACCGATTGGGTAAAGTCTTACAATGTCCGCCGCTCTCAAATATTTTTTTGTATTAATTTCATCTGACATTTTTTTCCTTTGTTAATTAAATATAAAATAATTTTTCTTAAAATTCTTAAACTGTTTTACGGTTTTTATATTTGTTTGTTTATTTTCGGCTCCTTTCTTTTACTCCTACCGTTATTATTGATTAATACGGGCTTACTTGTTACAGTTATATCAATATCAAGCCAAAAAACTTTATATCGATATATTTCAGTTCGCAATAATAGCTCCTTAACCTTAAAGTAGTCAAGTTAAGATTTTTTTTATTTTGGTGTCTTTTTTGGTGTCTTTTTAATTTTATAATCACTGAAATTGTTATATAGCGCATTTTAAACGGCTCAATTTAAATCCCTATTTATCAGCCACTTTATTGCAAAAGTTTGCAAAAGTTTGTAAAAGTTTGTAAAAAATTTTTTGGTAAATAAATGATAAATATAGAGTGATAACAACGCTAGAATGGCGCTTTTAAAATTAAAATTATAAGCAAATTCCGTTTTTTTTATAAAAAAATAAAAAAAATTATAAAATTTCGTTTGATTTTTACATTGAAATTTTTATTTTTCATCTCTGATTTTTATAATGAATTCGCTCCACCATTTCGCAACGGCGATTTTTTCTTTTTTATAATCGGCTCTATTATAAATCATCTCTACACTGTTTCCGATTTTATGGTCTAAAAAGCTTTCTATAGCGTCTCTAGGGTTTTTAATAGGTATCTCATCGATGTGATTTTGCGCGATTGTGCGAAACGTGCTTCTGAAACTGTGCGCCGTCTGCTTCAACTTTTCGGTAAAGCCTAAAAGTTTAAGTCTGTTATTTAATCCCTGCGCCGTTATGTGCTTACACTTTATAACTCTACTCATAAATACATAATCGCTGATGTCTTTATAAATTTCCGCGTGAGTTTCTAAAATTTTAATAACCTCATCACTTAACGGCAAAATAAAATCATCGCCGCTTTTTACTTTCATATCGGGGCGTGGAATTTTAAGCTCTCTTTGCGTAAAGTCGATTTCGCGCCATTGCATTGAAATTAAATTCGCGCTTCTTAAAGGCAAATGAAGTAAAATTTTAAGCGCCGTATTTATCGGTGAGTTATCAAGCGAATAGATAACCTTTACCAGCTTTTTAAAATCGGCTTCATCGGTAATCGCTTCGTAGTTTTCGGTTTTGTGCTGTTCCATTAGAGAGTTTAAAGAGATATTTTTTATAAAATTATTTTCTATGTAGCCTTTTGTTTCGGCATAACTGAAAATTTCGTTTAAATAGCCTTGAAATCTTTTCGCTCTCGCGGGGGCGGTTTGCGCTCTTTGTTCCAGGATATCTACCAATTCCCGCTTTGTAATATCATTAATCGGCGCGTATTCATCTATTTTGTCTATAAAATTATTTTTAACTTCCGCAACTTTACGCTCTTTAATTTTTGGAAGTAGAGAATTGTTAAATTTTTGCTTCCATTCATCAAATACGCGCTTGATTGTTATTATTTCCGCCTTTTTAAAGGGGTCTTTATTTTCCGCTATGGCTTTTTTATATTTCGCCGTGATTTCTCTTGCTTTTGCTAATGAAACTGTTGGATAATCATTGGGCTTACATAACGCCTTTTCGGTGTATTTGTCCGTTCCTGCCTGCTTAAATCTGAAATACCAGCGCTTACTAGCCTTTGTAATTTTAAGCATTAAATTATCGCCGTCATATAACGGGCTGTCTTTCGGTTTGGCATTTTTGATTTTTGTATCGGTAAGTTTTATAATTTGCCTTGACATAATTTTATCCTTTATCTTTTTATCTTTTTTTCAAGCAATCACTTTTAAAGTGCCTTTTTAAAAGCATTTACTCAATGTTTAGTAAGAAAAAAATAAAGTTAAACTCATTTTCTTACTATTTTTTCTTACTAACTTGCGCTCAAATACTCTATCAAAGGGCTTTAATTGACTAAAATATTTCTTACT
>OBTM01000208.1_pt1 | contig 11388 bp, 9 predicted proteins | sample 1494911 | NCBI WGS metagenome assembly OBTM01 (sample SAMEA3360697, study PRJEB22359) | human gut metagenome | biome: ENVO:urban biome; feature: ENVO:human-associated habitat; material: ENVO:feces | place: Bangladesh | collected 2011 | reverse complement strand
TTTAACGTGAAAGATTATATGATACAGTCAATGACAGGCTTCGGAAAAGCTACCGTTGCCTACAAAGAAAAGAAAATTAATGTAGAGATAAAGTCATTAAACAGCAAGTCTTTTGACCTCTCTACACGTATAGCACCTCTCTATCGTGAAAAGGAGATGGAGATTCGCCAGATCATCGCTAAAATGCTGGAAAGAGGCAAGGTTGACTTTGCTATCTGGATAGAGAAAAGCGCGGGTGCTGATGCGACTCCTATCAACGCTGCACTTGTAGAGAATTATTACCACCAAATCAAGCAGATTTCGGCTCAGACCGGTATTCCTGAGCCTACAGACTGGTATGGCACACTTCTTCGTCTTCCTGATGTAACAACACGAACTGAAATGGAAGAATTGACTGAAGAGGAGTGGGAAGCTGCTAAAAGTGCAATTTTGCAGGCCATCGGTCATCTGGTGGACTTCCGCAAGCAGGAAGGTGCTGCTCTCCAGAAGAAATTTACGGAGAAAGTGGATAATATTCAGGCACTCCTTGCCAGCATCGAACCATACGAGAAAGCCCGTGTGGAGAAAATCCGTGCCAGCATCGTGAGCGGTCTGGAACAGATTCCTTCAGTCAACTACGACAAGAACCGCCTGGAGCAGGAGCTCATCTACTACATCGAGAAACTCGACATCAGCGAGGAGAAGCAGCGCCTTACCAACCACCTGAAGTATTTCCGTGAGACCATGAACGAGGAAGGTCACGGCGTAGGCAAGAAACTCGGCTTCATCGCTCAGGAGATGGGTCGCGAAATCAACACCACCGGTTCTAAGAGCAATCAGGCTGAAATGCAGAACATCGTGGTGAAGATGAAGGACGAATTGGAGCAGATCAAGGAGCAGGTGCTGAATGCACTATAATTGGAATCATAAAATTAATGATATAATTATGAAGAACGGATTATTAATTTTCAGCGCTCCTTCCGGCAGCGGAAAGAGCACGATAGTCAACTGGTTGATGAAGGAACACCCGGAATTGAAGTTGGCCTTCTCCATCAGTTGCACCTCCCGCGCCCCTCGTGGTACAGAAAAGAATGGTGTGGAATATTTCTTCCTCACTCCTGAGGAATTCAAGGCTAAGATTGCTAATGAGGAGTTTCTGGAATACGAGGAGGTTTATCAGGACCGCTTCTACGGCACGCTGAAATCTCAGGTGGAAAACCAGCTGAATGCTGGCGAATCCGTCATTTTCGACGTAGATGTCAAGGGTGGCGTTAATATCAAGAAATTCTATGGTGAGCGTGCCTTGAGCATCTTCGTGCAACCTCCTTCGGTAGAGGAATTGCGCCGACGTCTGAATGGTCGTGGTACGGATGCACCAGAGGTGATTGAGCAGCGACTTGCCAAGGCAAGCTATGAGCTGACCTTTGCTCCACAGTTTGACCATGTAGTAGTAAACGACAACTTGGAGAAGGCGCAGCAGGAGGTTTATCAGCTCGTCAAGGATTTTTTAAGTGAAGAGTAAAGAACGAAGAGTGAAGAATTTTAAGTGAAGAACGAAGAATGAAGAAAGTAGGAATATTCGGAGGAAGTTTCAACCCGATACATACCGGTCACATTGCTCTGGCCAAGAGCCTCTGCGAAAAGGCGGGACTGGACGAGGTGTGGTTTATGGTTTCACCACAGAATCCGTTCAAGCAGGCGGCAACCGACCTGCTTGACGACTCCTTGCGCTTCGAACTGGTGGAAAAGGCGCTCAAAGGGGAAAGCCAGCTGAAGGCTTGTAACTATGAATTCCATCTTCCGAAACCTTCCTATACCTGGCATACGCTCCAGGCGCTGAGCAAGGATTATCCCGACATCGACTTCACCTTATTAATAGGTGGAGACAACTGGGCCGCTTTCGACAAGTGGTTTCATCACGACGACATTCTCGCCCACTACCCTATCGTGGTCTATCCCCGTCAGGGAGCAAGCATCGGAGCCGTTCCACAGGGAGTAACCATCGTGGAGACGCCCCTACTCAACATCAGCAGCACCGAGATTCGCCAGGCGATTCTTCAGGGGAAAAGTATCCACGGAATGGTGCCGGAAGCCATCGAGGACTTGGCATGCAGATATTATGAAATGAGAAGTGAGAAATGAGAAATTATAATATGGAAGATATGAATTGGAAGAAATACATCAAGAAGGCTTTGTGCCTGGCATTTGAACCGATACGACGTAATGCTAACTTCTTTACGTTCATGTATATTTTGGGCATACTGACTGCCGTGGTAACGCTCCCGAGATGGGGTAAACTCTACGACAACCTGTATCTGGAACTGTTTTTCGACCTCTACATCGTTTGTGCCGTCTTGGCTTTGATTCCTAAGAAAGTACGCTTCTGCATCAGAGGTGTGCTCTATCTCATCTTGTATGCCGTGGCGATAGCTGATGTCTATTGCTTCGTCAATTTCGGATCCACGCTCAACCCTTCCATGCTCATGCTGGTGGGCGAAACCAACAGCAGCGAGGCAAGCAACTTCATCGCAGCCTGCCTCTCTACCGAGGTAATCTTCAGTAGTGTGGGCTGGGTATTGCTGCTTATCCTCGTGCAGATACTCACCGCCTTCCGCCGTTTCCGCCATTTCATCTGGAAAGTATCGGTACTCTTTGCCTCCTTCAGCAAACCGCTCTACGGTTGGCTTACCATTCATATTGATCGCATCACCCGACTCCTGCCTCAGGTAGCCGGCATCTGCTGCATCGCCCTCTTCATCTGGAGCGCCTGCACTTCCTGGCACAACAAGATGGCCATCCACAAGCTGATGACGGGCAAGACTATCGGCGAAGTGGAACATACCCTCACGGAGAAGGACTGCGCCAATCTCTACATGCCTATCTACCGACTCAATTTCAGCATCTACGCCAATAAGTTGGCAGCCAACCAGATTACCCAACTGATTCATGCTGCCGACAAGGTGGAGGTAGATACCTGCACCTACCGTTCGCCACAGATTGTGCTCATCATCGGCGAGAGCTTCGGCAAGCATCATTCCCAGCAATACGGTTATTTCATGGATACGACTCCTTATCAGGTGGCATTGGAAAAGACCAAGAAACTGACCAAATTTACGGATGTCGTGACCTGCTGGAATCTCACCAGCTTTGTTTTCAAGAACGTATTCTCCACCCATGTCATCGGCGAAAAGGGTGAGTGGTGCGACTATCCTCTCTTCCCGGAAATCTTCCGCAAGGCAGGTTACCACGTCACCTTTATCACCAATGAATTTCTGCCGCAGGCCAAGGAAGCCGTATATGACTTCAGCGGCGGTTTCTTCCTCAACAATCCGAAACTCAGCAAGTTGCAGTTTGACAGCCGCAACACGGAGCTGCACGCCCTGGACGACGGACTGTTGGAGGACTATGACAACGGACTGAAGGAAGCTGAAACCAACAGTAAGTACAATCTCACCATCTTCCACCTGATGGGTCAGCACGTGGATTACAAGACCCGCTACAAGCACAGTCAGACCCATTTCTGGGCGGGCAGTTACGAGGACAAGCGCCCCGAGCTGACCGACAAGCAGCGCAAGGTGCTGAGCCATTACGACAACGCCACCCTTTACAACGACTCTATCGTGGCGCAGATTGTGAAGCGCTATTCCAAGAAGAACGCCATCGTCATCTACATGCCCGACCATGGCGAGGAGTGCTATGAGGGCAACCGCGGTTTCATCTGCCGCAACCATTCTGCCAATATCGACTGGCCTTTGGCTCACTACGAGTTTGAGATTCCTTTCTGGATTTTCTGTTCCCAGAAGTACATCAGCAGCCATCGTGACATCTACCGCCAGATTCGCAAGGCGAAGGACAAGCGTTTCATGACCGATGCCTTGCCTCACCTATTATTATATTTAGCAGGCATCGAGACTCCTACCTACAATCCGAAGTACAACATCCTAAGCCCAGAGTATGACGAAATGCGCCCTCGCATCCTGAAAAACAGCGCCGACTATGACAAGTTGAGGGATGCGGAAATGGAGAAGCAGAAAAGGCTGAAGGATGCAGAAGCTGCCATGGGACATAAAAAGAAAAAGAAATAGGAATATTGCATATTCAAAACAAAATACGTAATTTTGCACCCATAAAAAAGAATATGCCCCTATCATTAAATAAAGAATAGGAGAAATAAGATATGAATACACCCACTTTAAGTCGTTCGGAATGTAATGTGCTGCGAGGACTTGCCATTATCGGCATTTTCCTGCACAACTACTGCCATTGGATAGGTTCTATCGTCAAGGAGAACGAGTATCAGTATTTTCAACGCAACGTGGACTGGCTGAACCAGGTATTGGTCAATCCAGACCTCAATCTGCCGTTCCATCTCATCTCATTCTTCGGACATTATGGCGTACCAGTATTCCTCTTCCTGAGCGCATACGGACTGGTATTGAAATATGAAGCAAAGCCACATCTTGATGCCTCAACACAATTTGTCAACATCAACGGAAAGACGATGTGGAACTGGAAAGAGCCGCTTCGCTTCATCCGCTATCATTATCTGAAACTCTTCAAGATGATGATTGTGGGATTCGTGGCCTTCACCATGCTCGACTACATCACATACGGTCCGCACAAGTATGCTACACTTGATGTTGTGGCGATGTTAGGTATGTTTAATAATATATTGCCCGACCCAGACCGCATCATCTGGCCAGGACCATTCTGGTTTTTCGGATTGATGCTCCAACTCTATATTGTCTATCGTCTGTTCATCTATCGTAAACATTGGGGATTCACCGTAGGACTGATGATAGTCTGCATAGTGATACAGATAGCGTTGGGATGGGACAATCCAGAGAGCGAGGCGATGAACCGCTACCGCTATAATTTCATGGGAGGAATGTTGCCATTCGGATTAGGCGTACTCTATGCCCGATATGGCGAGAAGATATTGATGACTTTCCATCACAACGTGACGAATTTCTTCGGCATCATCTTCTGCTGCTCCATCATCTACAGTCTCAGCGGCAGCATGATGGGATGGACCTTCGTGCCCCTCTTCATCTGTCTGCTCAGCGTACTGACCGCCAAATTTCTGTCAGGAGTCAACTGGTTGTCAGGAGTCAACAGGATATTGGAATGGATGGGCGGCATTTCGGCGGCACTTTTCGTCTGCCACCCTATCACACGAAAGATTTTCATCCCTATCAGCCGACAGGGAGATATGTATGCAGGTCTGCTCCTCTACATCGTATCGAGCATCTGCCTGGCTTGGTTGTTCACGCAACTGATGAAGAAAATCCCAAATCCGAAGTTTTAGGAGCTTTTTTCGTTTTCCACCTCATCATTATCAAGAAATATAAACAAGAAGACAAGAGGATTCTTCACTCTTCGTTCTTCACTCTCCACTTAGCTTACGCCTATGAAGATAAAAGATATAGAACTGGCGAATATCAGCCGATTTCGTGGTGAACTGATGGGAGCAGCCATGCTCTTCATCATCCTCTTTCATGTGGGTTTGCCACGTGAAGATGCTTTCTATGGACTTCGCCGAATGGGAAATGTGGGAGTAGATATGTTTCTCTTCCTCAGCGGAATCGGTCTGTGGTTTTCATGGGTCAAGAATCCTGACGTTAAGCGTTTCTTCATCCGCCGTTATCTCCGCATTTATCCTGCCTGGCTCATCATCGCCTGCCTCTTCTACATTCCCCGTTTTCATGGCGGAAGTACGTGGGACTGGATTTATCTCTTCGGAGAGATTTCCATCAACTGGGGTTTCTGGCTGCACGATGAGTTGAACTTCTGGTACATTCCTGCCACGATGATGCTCTATCTCTTTGCTCCAGGCTATATGGAACTCATCAGGCGCCACCCTATCTACCGCTGGCTGCCCGTGGTCATGGTGATGTGGTGCATCCTGGTGCAATACGTTACTCCTATCCATCAGGCAGTTGGTCATCTGGAGATTTTCTGGAGCCGTGTACCGATATTCTTCATCGGAATCAACATGGGCGAGATGGTTCGCCGCAAGGATACGCTCGACGGGGCAAGCATCTGGATGATCTGGATCATGTTTCTGATGACGCTTCTCTCCAGCATTTTCCTGGAGCAGGTGAAACATGGACAATTCCCGCTCTTCCTGGAAAGAATGCTCTATATCCCACTCACAGTAACCAGCATTCTGCTGCTCAACCGCATCTTCCGCCGCACTCCGAAATGGGTAAACAAGGCATTCATGTTTGTGGGCGCTTTGAGTCTGGAGGCCTACCTCATCCACATCCACTTCGTGCTCTACTATATCGAGAAATGGCATTGGAGCTATTGGCCTACCTTCTTCACCTGCATCGCCATCACACTCCCTGCCTCCTGGATATTGGCAAAAATCGTAGGCTGGATTTCTAAGGAATTAGGCAAAATCCTGATGGAGAAGGAGAAAGGAGAATGAGAAAGGAGAAGGGAGAAAGGAGAACTTTTTTGAAAAGGAAAAAGGACTTTGGAAAAGGGAAAAGAGGAACGAAAGGAAAAAAATAATCAAAATAGGACTTTATGAAAGAAAAAGAAATAGATAATATAGAAAAGGATAGCAAGGGGATGTCTGCCCTAATGCGTCTTATTCGCCCGAAGCAATGGATCAAGAACGGCTTTATCTTTATGCCGCTCTTCTTTGGCGGAGAACTTTTCAATACCGGTGCCCTGCTGGCAGGAGTTATCGCTTTCTTCGCCTATAGTTTTGCTGCTTCCAGCATCTACTGTTTCAACGACATTTACGATGTGGAGGCAGACCGACGTCATCCCGTGAAATGCCATCGCCCGATAGCTTCCGGAACAGTATCGGTAAAACAGGCGTATGGACTGATGTTTCTGATGTTAGCGCTTTCCATCGGCTGCAGCAGCCTGCTGGATGGTTGGGAAACGATGGGCATTATCCTTTTCTACTGGTGTCTGAACTTAGGCTATTGCGCCAAGTTCAAGCAGTATGCCATCATAGACGTCTGCATCGTAGCCTTCGGTTTTGTGCTCCGTCTGCTGGCAGGTGGTGTGGCAACGGGCGTGGTACTGAGCAAGTGGATTGTGCTGATGACCTTCCTCATCACCCTCTTCATGAGTTTTGCCAAGCGCCGCGATGATGTGATAAGAATGGAGAAGACCGGAGAGGCTCCACGCAAGAATACGAGCCGCTACAATCTGACTTTCATCAATCAGGCGATTACCATTACCGCCTCGGTCACTCTGGTCTGCTACATTATGTACACTGTAAGTCCGGAGGTTCTGGAACATTTCCATACCGACAAACTCTATCTCACAACGGTTTTCGTTCTGGTAGGACTCTTGCGCTACATCCAGATAGCAGTTGTTGACCAGCAGAGTGGCGACCCTACCAAGATTCTGCTCCGCGACCGCATCACCCAGGTTATCGTAGTAGCCTGGCTTGCCGCCTTCCTGTTCCTCATCTATATCGCATAAGGCATGAAACGGAATACAGATTTAGATTTCATCCGAGCTATTCTCATCATACTGATGATTCTCATCCATATCGTGAGTTTCGGGAATGCTTATCCTCATCTGAAGGCAGGCATTCTCTCGTTCATGATGCCTACCTTTCTCATCATCACGGGTTATCTGGTGAACATCGGGAAAACGGGCAGGCAGTTTGGCAAATATCTGCTTTGTCTGGCTCTGCCATACGTCATCATGGTGACGGGATTTTCCGTGCTCTCCTATTTTCTGCCAGTAAGAGATGGCATTACCGAACTCTCCCTGTCGCAAATCGCCCAAAAAATCTTCGTCACTTCCATCGGTCCATATTGGTTTATCCAGACCATGATTATCTGTGGAATCTTGTATTACGGGAGCTTCCGGGCTTGTGATATAATCAGCAAATACAGGGGGTGTTGTTCTTGCAGGAATAATAAAGAGAATGATTCTTATAAGAATAGTAAGGGGAATGATTCTTGCAGCAATATAAACAAGGGAAAGACGGAGGAGGAAACCCTGTCTTTAACAACCCGTCTTTTTCTCTTGGCGATTCTGATGCTGCTGATGAGCAAGACCCCAGCCCTGAACATCACGGCTGCCATTTATTATTTTACAGGAGTCGTTATCCGCCAAAGCCGCATCGACTTCAACAAGGTTTTCCGCCCTACTCCCTTGTCGTTCATTCTCTGGCCTTTCATCCTCTATCGGGAAGACCTCTATGACTGGGGGAACATGGCTGTTGCTTTCTCCTGCTGGTGCTGCATTTCTGCGCTTATGTGGTTGAACCAATATTACAAGTCGCAAATGATAGGAAAGTCCACCTTATTATATATAGGTAAGAACACGTTGCCGATTTATCTCTTCCATCCCATCTTCACAATGGCGGCGAAATTCTATCATCCTCTGTTCGTCTTCGACAAGAGTGAAATTCTCCTGGCTGCTTTTACCATTATCCTTGCCATCGCAGGAAGCATCGCTATTGCCAAGGTTATGGAAAAAACAAAATTGGCTTATTTCTTCGGGAAAAAGGAAATACTGAGATGAAATGAGAAATGACAAAAGACAAATGAGAAATGACAAATGAGAAATGAAATGATGAAAAAAGAAAAAATATATTGTTTCGATTTTGACGGAACGCTCACAAAGAAAGATACACTCATCGAGTTTATCAAATTCAGCATGGGGAAGACGCGCTTCCTCATGGGTTTTCTGCTCTACAGCCCCATCCTCGTGCTGATGAAACTGCATCTTTTCCCCAACTGGAAAGCGAAGCAGATCATTTTCAAGCACTTCTTCGGCGGTATGAGCATCGAAGATTTTGATGATTACTGCGTCAATTTTGCTGCTAAGAATCTCTATCTGCTGCGCCTGAGTGGTATTGGAAAAATACAAGAAGCCAAGCGCAAGAAAGAACGGGTATTGATCGTAAGCGCCAGTATCGACAACTGGGTGAAGCCTTTCTTCGACTTCCAAAACCTAACTGATGTGGAAGTTCTCGGCACCCAGATAGAAATAGCCAACGGTAAAGTAACCGGCTATTTCAAGACCAACAACTGCTATGGCGAGGAGAAAGTTCATCGCATCTGCGAAGCCCTGACCCGTACCATCAATAATGGAAAGGGAGCCTCAACACTCGATTTCGACCGCACACGATATGAAATCGAAGCATTCGGAGACAGTCGTGGCGATAAGGAAATGCTCGCCTTTGCCGACCAAGGACATTATAAGCCGTTCAGAGATTCTCTCTAAACGGCTTATTTTATTCATATTAGGAATTTATCAATTTCCAGAATTAACCAAATTTCTTTATTCATCAATTCCCAGGATTGACCCAACTTCTTTATTCATCAAATTCCAGAATTGACTAAACTTCTTTAATCATCAATTCCCATTAGATCCTATAAAATTTTGAAAGAATGGATAAGCTCTCCATCTGAGATAGATGTTTTATCATTCCTGCACAAACGTAGTAATGCTTCGAGGTGCGAGAACTGCCTTCTCCATACATTTTCCTACAGGAGCCAAACTCTCGGAGGAAACATCGCTGGTGCGGTACATTTCCCACTCCATCCGGCTCATTCCTGCCACCTGCAACGTAATAGGTTTGACGTCCTCAGAATAATTGATTGCCACCATCACCCATTTTCCATCCACATTTCTATAGGCAGAACACATCACGCCCCGAGGATCATTATATCCCTCCTCCACCTGCTTTCCGGATGCATCAGTAGCAGAAATGTCGTAGCGCTGGGCACCAGGACGGATAAAGCGGGAATAGTTGCCCAAAGACCAGAGGAGTTTGGAATCGACTGCCCAACCGGTTTGCCAGCCATCCCTACTGTAGATGCGGAGCAATCCATCGCGATAGTCGCCACCAGCAGCACGCCACCAGCTCCAGCTCTCGGCATTGGTATAGACCAGGTCGTGATGGATGATGCGGGCTACGTAGAGAGCGGTCTTCATGGAGAAATCATAACCTCCGCCACCGCCTATTTCCTCATCATTACCCATGATGCAAGTCTCGGTCTGCCAGAACTTAATGCCCTTCTGTCGGCAGGCTTCCCTTATCTGCATACGCACTTCACGCATATAAGGTACTGGCGTATTGGTCCAATAACTGTGACCACCTATAAGCATCGGCACCTGTTTTACGTTGCCCAAGTAGGTTTTCGTACTGTCTTTGGTAAAGAAAGCGTTGATTTCATAACCCCTCTGCCAGTCGGTCTCATGCGTAGCCAACATACAGCGGTAATCGCTCGACTCGTTGATGAGGATTTGCGTATTCATTTTTTCCTTCACCAAGGCCTTGCTCAATTCTCTTACCACCCGGGCCACTTCACGGTTGGTAGCAGGACTTCCCTCCTGCTTCGGTCCCGTCCAGTTCCAATGTCCATCGGGTTCGTTGATCGGACTCATATAGTCGATGTGGATACCGTCGTGCTCCTCAATCCCCTTGAGCGAAGTGGCGATAAACTTTCCAAACTTCTGATAGCAGTCGTCTTTTAGGTTGATGGTTCCTCCCCGTCCGGTATTCGTGGCGAGTCCATTTTGCGTATAAAAGACGGGAGCAGAATTGCAGAAAGCCAGCAAATAAGGAACTCCTCTCTGCTTGGCGAGTTTCAGAAAGCGTCGTTGCCCCGCCTGCTTATTCCAGTCGTAGGTTCCATCGGCATTCAGAAAGCATTGGGTTCGGGTTCCTCGCTGAATCTGCGAAGCCTCTCCCTGTTCCTCGCTTCCTGCGCCCAGATTGAATCTCCAGAGCGACAGACCAATTCCCTTCGGTTTCCCCATCTCATCATTTTCCACGGAGAACAACCAGTCTGCTATCTGCTCCTGTTGCTTTTCCGGCCAGAGACCGAGAAACTGCATACTCCACGCATCACTTGCGCCAAAGTGCTGGATATGCTGCTCTGGCGAAGTAGGAAGAATGGTAAAATGAACCGCCTCTCCTTGCGCCGGCAAGAGAGAAAGGCAGAACGCCACAGTTGCCATCAGGCATTTTGAGTCCCTCTTCCAGGGCATCATCTTCTTGTCTTTTTTCATATCTGATTTTCTGTTATTCAATTAAACTTATGCACGTTTCCAAGGGACTTTTTGCTTAATCCACCACTTTTATAAAGGTAGTTTCTTATGCAAAGATAATGCAAATGAGCGCAATGAAAACTTGTTTTCAAATTGCCGAGTGCAGCTTATCTTATGCAAAGATAAGACTTTTGCCGAAATTTTCAAAATATTTCAGAATAAATATATCGAAATCCGTAAATTGTTAGATTGCAATCTACTGTCCAAGAATTAGACGGTTATGTCTAATTATTAGACAGCTTACTTATTGACTATTTCACCTAACAACCTGATTATCAGCATGATTAAAATATTGGCACGGCTCTTGCCCTTATCATGCCAAAATGAAGAAGATTATGAAAAGAATAGGAATATTGATAGGAT
>OBTM01000204.1_pt1 | contig 11525 bp, 10 predicted proteins | sample 1494911 | NCBI WGS metagenome assembly OBTM01 (sample SAMEA3360697, study PRJEB22359) | human gut metagenome | biome: ENVO:urban biome; feature: ENVO:human-associated habitat; material: ENVO:feces | place: Bangladesh | collected 2011 | reverse complement strand
TTATAAAAGCATAAAAGGCTAAAATTTGAGTGATTACAAAAGAGAAAAACTTAGAGAATATTTAATAAATAACAAGCATAAAAGTAAAATAAATTTAGATAATAACTCTGATAATAAAGAAGATAATAAAGAAAAATCTAATAAAAGTTTAGAAAATGATTTAAATTTCGATAATTCAAATTTAAACAATAAAACAAATTCAAACAAAAGAGATTACGAAAAAGAACCAATTATTTTAAAAAATTATAATGCTGGAAATTTATTATCATATTTTCTTATTACTATGATATTTTGTGGGACATTCATAAAAATTATGTATGAATATGGTGCAATTAATTTTTATTATGGTGGAAGAACATATTTAACATATCATGAAAATTCAACTTTCATTACATACACTTTAATGGAATTTATTGTTGCGATTTATTTTTATCGCAAAAAAGAAAATGATATTGTCATAAATGATTTGTATATCACATATATTGGAAATTATAATTCAAATGGTATAAGTATTGAAAATATTAATAAGACAAATTTTATAAAAGAAAATTATAATGTAAAAATAAATATTATAATTTTGTGCTTATGTATTTTTTCATCACTTGGAAGTTCTATTTTAGAAATAATTATTTTTATTATTTCATACAGTTTTATTAGATTTTTTCCGATATTTTTGTTTTCAATTAAGCAAAATAAAAGTTTTAGTTTTTATAATCCTGGATATTTGTATGTTAAAACTAAATATCACAAAGAAATAATTCCATTGGTCTCTAAAAACGATACAAAAGAAGTAAAAAAATATTTTTTGGAAAAGTTAAATATAGATATTACAGATAAAATTAATTATTTTTTATAGTTAAAATTTGGTGAAGTTTAATCTATTTTTATATATAATGTCAAATTTTTATAAGGAAATTTACATTATGAAAAATCTTTTTTTATTACCTTTTATTTTTATATTTTGTGGCTGTTTAGCACACAATAATTTAAACAAAACGCAAAATTCACAAAAATTTCAAACAACACTGCCTTGCGGTGATTGCGATGGGATAAAGCATTTTTTAAGTCTTGAAAATGGCAAATTTAAAGAAAAATTAATCTATATAACAAAAAAATATGAAATTTTACAAAATAGCGGAACTTATATAAAAGATGGTGAAATTTTGCGTTTTATCGACGAAGATGGTGCTACGAATTTTTATAAAATAAAAGGATCAAATTTAGTAAGACTCAATATCGATCTAAAAGAAGTAGAAGGAATTTTGGGCACTTTTTACATATATAAAAAATTTCAGAAAGTAAAAAAAGCAAAATATTGCAACGACAATCTTTGTTTAAATTTAGATAAAAATGCTCTATTTTTTACACAAACTTCTTCTTATAAATCGACTATAAAAGATACTGATTTTGGAATTAGTGGCGTGAATTTTGAAATTTATCCATACGATGATACAAAAATTTTAGTAATATCAAATAAAAAGATCAATCAAAATAAGATTAAAATTTCTGGTTTTTATACAAAATATGAATAGATATATTTTTTTATTATCGCGAAATAGAAATTTTGCGATAATTTCGCTAATTCAGCTTCTTTGTCTTTTTTCATCTTGGTTTAGTGTGGCTGGAGTTTTCACGCTTTTAATCGAGTTAAAAGCCCCAGTTTGGGCGATATCTTTGGTCGGTGCTTTTGCTTTTATACCTTGCATTATACTTGCGCCGTTTAATGGCGTAATTATCGATAAATTTTCGCCTTTTAAGCTTTTATTTGCACTTTTATGTTTTGAAGCGGGGACGATTTTTTGTCTGATTTTTATCGATGATTTGAAACTTTTATGGCTTTTGTTGATTTTGGTTTTTGGGCGAGTTGGGATTGCTGGATTATTTTTTCAAGCCGAAATGTCGCTAATCGCTAAAATGCTTTCTGGCTCACAACTAAAATCCGCTAACGAAATTCACTCGCTAATTTTTTCTATTTCATACACGGCTGGAATGGGACTTGCTGGAATTTTTATATTTTATTTTGGAGTTTATGCAAGTTTTATGCTAGATTTTTGCTTTTATTTGATTGCGATATTTTTGCTTACAAAATTAAAACTTCCAAATTTTAAACAAAATCCGCAAACAAAGGCTTTTAAAATGATAAAAGAAGGACTTATTTACATAAAAAATAAGTCGATAATCTTTCATCTTATTTGCATTCACGCCTTAATTGGTGCTACGTCTTATGATACTTTGATCGCACTTTTGGCAAATTATAAATACAAAGAAATTTTAAGCGTTTCTTTGGTGATTGGATTTTTAAATATGACAAGGGCTTTATCGCTTACTGCTGGGACTTTGATTTTGAAAAAATTTATAAATAAAAGAAATCTTTTTTTGATGTTTTTTGGACAATGTTTTGGAATTTGCTTTTGGGCGTTTTGTCAAGAAAATTTTTATTTAAGTCTGTTTGGAATTTTATTTGCTGGATTTTTTACTAATATTTTATGGGCTTATACTTTTACGATTTTACAACAAACTTGCGACGAGGAGTTTTATGGGCGAGTTTTGGCTTACAATGATATGGCGTTTTTTGCCGTGGCGTCGATAGTTTCGCTTGGGGTTGGATTTTTATTTGAGATTGGATTTTCTTTAAATTTTATTACTATTTTAATGGGGCTTGTGTTTTTGTTTGGCGGATTTTATTTTAAAATTTTGCAAAAAAATTTTTCAAGTTTGCGTTAAATTTCGCATAAACAATAGCAACTAAAATCACGCAAAAAATTCCTAAAATAAAAAACATCGGAGAAAAAATTTTAAACTCTTTCAATAAAACCATAGTCACAATCAAAACAATATAAGATAAAATTTTTAAAGGTGCAAAAAAAATAAAACGATTTTTTTTGATAAATTTTCATCATCGACAAATTCATCGCTTTGGATTAAAATTTTATTTTTGTATTATTGGCAAATATAATATTTAAAGCGCTTTTATTTGTATGGTTAAATAAAGTTTTAAATGGATTTAGAATTTTTTTCTACCTTAATAATAGTAGACCAGATAGAACCTAAATTTTAAATTTACATATGGATTTTGGCTGAAAATGTTATTTCATATATTTTTATAATGAGCAAATTTACTGCGAAGTAAGGAATTATTTTTTACAAAATTTAAATATGGATATTGATAAAACTAGAAAATTAATTACATTTTAAGAAATTGTTATTTCAAATGGAATTTCAAAATTTTAAAAAATGACTAAAATGTGTTTGTAATTATTTGGCGATTTGAGCGATAAAATATTTAATAATTTTGTAAAAACAGCCGATGAAAATGAAAGATTTTATTTTTAAGGTTCAATTTTTCGGGTCGTAGTAAAAAGTGTGAAAATATGAAATTTTTATGAGAATTACGGATATGTAAAATACGAATATATCAACCTTATTTTTAAAGGACGAAATAAAAAGCGTTATCAACAAAACAGCGAAAAATAAAAAAATATTTTTAAAATTTAAAAAGTCGCAGACGGATAAAATTTTCATAAACCAAAGTATTTTTTTGGATATCCAAAAAAAGAATTTTTAAAAATTTAAATTTTATGTAAGTTTTAATTCGTTTTGTAAATCCGCTTTTTATCTAAAATTACGCTAAATTACAGTTTTCGTGTATATTTTTCATGACAAAGCAAGATTATAAAAGCGAACTTAAAATTTTTCGGATTTTAAAATTTGCTTTTTTATTTTTAAAAAATATATTTTGACTTAAAAATTTTTACATCCATTCCAATATTTCACTCATACTTGTTGCGTGGAAAATTTTCAAACCCATTGAATCTTTCGGCTTACTTGGCACAATCGCCGTTTTAAATTTTTGCATAGCTGCTTCTTTAAGGCGTAAATCAAGATTGAAAATATCGCGTATTTCGCCGTTTAAGCTGACTTCTCCTATAAAAACACTTTCTTTACTTATCGGACGATTTTTGAAACTGCTTACAATCGCCGCTACAACCGCCAAATCGCACGCAGTTTCCGTTATTTTCACGCCGCCGATGACATTTACAAATACATCGTATCCGTTTAAGCCGATTTCAAGTTTACGGTTTAAAAGCGCTAAAAGCATATCGAGGCGATTTCTGTCATATCCGGTGCATGAACGCTTCGGATATGCGCTTTCGCTGACAAGAGCCTGAATTTCAACGACCAGTGCGCGTGATCCTTCCATTGTAATGGTTATTGCCGAACCTGCCGCCGCCGCACCTCGCGTGAAAAATTTATTTGCGACATTTTTCGCACTGATCAGTCCTGCATTTGTCATTTCAAAAATTCCTACTTCACTGGTTGATCCGAAGCGATTTTTAAAACCTCTTAAAATTCTCAGCTCTTTACTGCCATCTCCTTCAAAATATAGCACTACATCAACCATATGTTCAAGTACTCTAGGTCCTGCAATCGCGCCTTCTTTTGTGATGTGCCCGATTATGAAAATTGATATATTTTTTTCTTTTGCAAGTCTCATAAGTTCAAATGTTATCTCTCTTACTTGCGAGATTGATCCGGGAGCCGAACCAGCTTTTTCGCTGAAAAGCGTTTGAATGCTGTCAATTATCAAAATTTTATAATCTTTTGCTGCAACTTCGTTTAAAATCATTTCAACGTTGATTTCAGTTAATAAAAATAACTCTTTCTGAACGGCATTCAGGCGTTCGGCTCTCATTTTAATCTGACTTGCACTTTCCTCACCGCTTACATAAAGAACTTTATAGTTTTGAGAGGCTAAATTTGCAGCCGTTTTTAGTAAAAGCGTAGATTTTCCGATTCCGGGACTTCCGCCGATTAGCACTAAAGAGCCTTCCACAAGTCCGCCTCCAAGAACTAAATTAAGTTCACTATCTTTTGTATCGATACGTGAAATTTTTTCTATTTGTACGTCATTAATTGACTTCGCTTCTACGCCGGCATGTGAAATTTCGGCTATTTCGTTTAAAACTTTTATTTGTTCGGCTTTTAACTCTTTAAAACTGTTGAAAGCTCCGCATTCAGGACATTTTCCAAGCCATCTGCTTTGTTGATTTCCACAAAATTCACATTCGTAAATCACAGGTTTTGTTTTTGGCATTTTTTACCTTTTTATTTCTTACTTTTGTGTGATTATATTCAAATTTTAATTAAAAACTTAAAAAGCGAAAATATATTGTTTCAATTAATGAAATTGATAAAAGTGCGTAAGTTTTGTTTTGTGAAATAAATTTTACTGAATTTTAAATTGTAAAGACGGTTTTCCGTAAAATTTCAGCTGTTTTTACGGAAAACGGATTTAAATTTTGAGTATTTAAAATTTTTAAACTTCAATATTTTTCTTGCGTATCAGGAAGATAGCATAAGTTATTATAAAACATACCGCTTCAGGAACTATCCAGCCTAAATTTTGTTCATAAAACGGCAATCTTGAGATTATATAGGTAATGTATTTAATTTGAATATCGCATGTAGTATCCAAAGAATTAATAATTCCTAAAAATGCAGCCAAATAAATGCAGCTTCTATATATTAATGACGATGATTGAATAATTCCGTTTATAAGCGACAAAATTATATATATAATTGTTATAGGATAAATTATATAAAGCACAGGAATGCTGTATTTGATGATGGAATCAAGTCCGATTGTAGCTACACAAAAGCTTAAAAACGACCAGATTATGCACCAGGCACTGTATTTTATTTTCGGTGTAAATTTTGAGAAAAAATCACTTGCCGAGCTAATCAAACCTACGGTTGTAGTAAGACAAGCAAGTAAAAATATCGCTCCTAAAACGATTCTTCCAAAATTGCCGAAAAGATAATCAGTGATATTTGAAAGCAAAGCGGCGCCATTCGTAGCTTCCATAAATTTAGTAGAACTGCTTGCTCCAAGAAATCCGAGCATCATATAAACGCAAGCTAAAATAGCTCCCGCTAAAATTCCGCTTTTTATTGTCAAAGAAAAAATGGCTTTTTCATTTTTTACACCTAAACTTCGCATAGAATTTATTATAACCGTTGCAAAAATCAATGAAGCAAGCGCATCCATTGTTTGATAACCTTCCAAAAAGCCTTTTGAAACAGGGTGTGTTGCGTATTCACCGGTTGGAGCGTTGAAATCACCGATCGGATTTATTACGCCGGCTAAAAATAAAAGTATCAACAAAATAAGCATAATAGGTGTTAAATATTTACCAAGAGTATCTATCATAGTACTTTTGTTTACACAAATTATGTAATTTATCCCAAAATAGATAAAAGAGTAAAAGCATAACCACAAAAATTTATTGTTCGGATCAATAAATGGAGCCAGGCTAACCTCAAAAGGCATATTTGCAGCACGCGGAATCGCAAAAGCAGGACCAATTGTGATGTAAATAAGAATTGTAAAAGTCATTCCGAAAACAACGCCCGCTCTATTTACGAGCTCATCCATAGATTTACTTAAAGAAATAGCAGCTATTCCTAAAATCGGTAAAATCACGCCTGTAAGACAAAAAAACATTGTCGCTTCATATACATTGGTTCCTGCTTCTTTTCCTAGCATTGGCGGGAATATAAAGTTTCCTGCACCAAAAAACATAGAAAAAAGCATAAGTGAAACGGCAAAAAATTGCATTTTGCTGATATGTTTTTGCATAAATTTTCCTTTAAAAAATTATTATTTTGAATTTTAACAATTTTTATATAAAATTTAGTTAAAATTTCAAAATTTTAAGATATACTCACCTAAAAAATAGAAAAAGGTAAATTTATGAAAATACAAAATTTAGACGAACTAAAAAATTTTACAGATGAAATTCGTTCAAAAAATGGATATAAAGATCCTTTTATTTGGGCAATCGGCAGACAAAGTGTCGGTTCATTCGGTAAAAAAACTATTAAAATGGATTATGCCGAAATAAATTTAAAATCAAATTATGCAAGTGCAGCTATTTTAATAAATGCCGCAATTAAAAATGGAACAAAAATAAATTTTAGCGATAGCGAATTGATTGTTCCGCTAAATAAAGATATTATCGGATATGCTTTAAAAAAAATGAATTTTTTAATCAGCGAAGCAAATGGCGAAAAACATAAAAATTTGCAAATTTTAATGCAAATAGATAAAACATTAAAAGAAAATGAAAAATTTACAAAATATATTTCGCATAAATTTTGTGTTGTTTTTATTTTTGATGATGTTGCACCGAAAAGCGTAGAAAGCGTTTATTTAAAGCTTTATGCGCTTTCAAAAAATTTAACCGCACCGCGAAGTTTAAACTTAAACGGCGCTTTTGGCGTGCTTCCTAATTTGGCATGGGATATTTACGGCGAACCTGTTGAACTTGAAATGCTCAGAAAAGATGAAATTTCAAATAAATTCGGTTGTTCTAAAAATTGCGCTAAAATCGCATATGTCGATAAATTTCCACGTTTTTTGGCTCATATAATTCCTGAAAATAATATTAGAATATTAGATGACAGTAAAGTTAGACTTGGAGCAGCTATTGCTCCAGGGACTACAATAATGCCCGGAGCAGCTTATGTAAATTTTAACGCAGGAACTTTAGGAAGTGCAATGGTCGAGGGTAGAATTTCAAGTTCCGTAATCGTAGGAGAAGGAAGTGATATAGGCGGTGGAGCAAGTATTTTGGGCGTTTTGAGCGGCACAAACGGAAATCCTATCAGCATCGGTAAACATTGTCTTTTAGGAGCTAATTCAGTTACAGGAATTCCTCTTGGGGATGATTGTATCGTGGATGCCGGAATTGCTGTATTGGAAGGCACAAAAGTTTTAATGGATGAAAAAAATCGCGCTGAACTTGCCGAATTAAATCCGAATTTTGATTTTTCAAAAGAAATTTATAAAGGTTTGGAACTGGCCGATTTAAACGGACTTCATTTCCGCCAAAACAGCCAAAATGGGCAAATGACGGTCAGTCTAAGCAAAAGAGCTATAAAATTGAATAAAGATTTACACTGATGAACGAAAAATATGCTATTTTTATAGACGCCGAAAATGTCTCTTACAAATATATAAATAAAGTTTTTGAACTTATAAATGCTTATCCTGAACCTATTATAAGGCGAATATACGGTGATTTTTCAAGTCAAAATCTTTTAGGTTATAAAGATGAAATTTTATCTCATGCCTTAAAACCGGTGCAGCAATTTCACTCTCCAAATGGCAAAAATGCCGCTGATATCGCGTTGGTAATCGATATAATGGAAATTTTAAACAACACGGACATTAAAAATTTTATCATTGTTTCAAGCGACGGCGATTTTGCAAGTCTTGCTATCAAAATACGCGAAAAAGGCGGTTTTGTAATTGGAATCGGAGAAAGTAAAACTCAGATTAATTTTATAAGAGCGTGTGATGAATTTTTGTATTTAAACGAACCCGAACCTGAAAAAAAAGAGAAATTTTTTGGTAAATTATTCAAAAATATCTTTAAAACAAAAGAAAAAAACAGGTCAAAAAATATAGAAGAAATAAAAATTTTACCGAATTTCGATAACAGTGAAATTTTAAAAATTATCGAAATTTTAAAGCTTACAAATGCCGATAAATGTGATGAAAACGGATTTAGCGATATTGGACCTTTCGGACAAAATCTTATTAAGGAATTTCCTGAATTTTCTGTAAAATCTCATGGTTTTAATAAACTTTCAAAATTTATGCAATTTTTAAGAGACAACAAAATCATTGAGCTTAAAAAAGAAAAATCGTTTAAATTTAAGGTTATCGTTGATGGTTGAAATAAAAGTAAACGGTGAAATTTTACATTTTAACAGTTCTTTAAGTGTTTCGGAACTTTTGGAGTTTAAAAATTTTAAAACTGAACGCGTAGCTGTTGAACTTGACGGCAAAATTTTAAAAAAATCATTCTGGAATAGCACAAAAATTGCAAACGGACAAATTTATGAAATCGTAGAACTGGTAGGGGGCGGATGAAAATTTTTTTAAATTCTAAAATTTATGAGACTGATTCGCATACTTTAAAAGCCCTTAAAGCCGAATTGAAAGATGATTCTGAAATTGTTATTTTAAACGGTTTTGCTTGCAGTGATGATGAGCGATTTGAAGAAAATGATGAAATTTTTCTGATAAAAAAAGGAAAAAAATTAACTGAAGAAACACTTGAAAATCTCAGAAAATCGCGTAATTCGCCTTTCATAAATGAACGACTTCAAAATGCAAAAGTTGCAATCTGCGGACTTGGCGGACTTGGCTCAAATGTAGCTATTGCTTTGGCTCGTCTTGGAATCGGAGAACTTTTTTTGATTGATTTCGATATTGTGGAACCAAGTAATTTAAACCGTCAAAATTATAGTATCAAACATCTATATATGCCAAAAACACAGGCTTTGAAAGATCAGATACACGAGATAAATCCGTTTGCGAAAGTTCGAATCTTAAACGAAAAAATTACCAGCGAAAATATAGTTGAAATTTTAAAAAATGAGAGTATAATCTGCGAATGTTTTGATAATGCCGTAGCTAAGGCTATGTTAATCAATGCCGTAGCTGAAAATTTCAGTGATAAATTTCTTGTTTGCGCTTCCGGAATGGCAGGTTTTGGCAGTTCAAATGAAATTAAAACTATGAAATTCGGATCACGCGTTTATATTTGCGGTGATCTAAAAAGCGCGGCTGCAAAAGGCATGGGGCTGATGAGTCCAAGAGTTATGATTTGTGCAGGACATCAGGTAAATATGGTTTTACGTATAATTTTGAATGAATTTGGAGTATAAAATGCAGGATTTTTTGGAACTTGGCGGTAAGAAATTTAATAATCGTTTAATAATGGGAAGCGGAAAATTTGATTTGGAAATGATAAAAGCTTGCGTAAATACGGCAGGTTGTGAGATTGTAACTTTGGCACTTCGCAGAGTAAATGAAAGTAAAGAACGCAATATACTTGATTTTATTCCGCAAAATGTTACGCTTTTACCGAATACAAGCGGCGCCAGAAATGCTGATGAAGCCTTAAGAATAGCACGTCTTGGAAGAGAGTTAGGGTGTGGAAATTTTGTAAAAGTTGAGGTTATAAGAGACAGCAAATATTTATTGCCGGATAATGCGGAAACGCTAAAAGCCACCGAAATGCTTGCAAAAGAAGATTTTGTAGTGCTTCCTTATATGCACGCTGATTTAAATTTCGCGCGCGATTTAAAAAATGCCGGAGCGGCTGCCATTATGCCGCTTGGTTCACCGATAGGTTCCAATCAGGGGCTTTTAATGAAAGGTATGATAGAAATTTTAGTTTCTGAAATTGATTTACCGATAATCGTAGACGCAGGAATCGGCAGACCTTCTCAAGCTTGCGAAGCTATGGAAATTGGGTGTGCCGGAGTTATGATAAATACGGCGATTGCTACATCAAAAAATTTATCTCTTATGGCCAGCTCTTTTTCGGAAGCTGTAAAAGCCGGTAGAAATGCTTATTTAGCTGGATTTGGCGGTATTAGCAAAGTTGCAAATGCAAGTTCGCCTTTAACAGGTTTTTTAAGGGATTAAAAAAATGACCGATCATATGAAATATTTACCAGGAATGCAAGATATAGGCGATGATATAATGTCTAAGGTGCTTAATTTACGCGAAAATTACGATGAAAACAGTTATACGAAAACTGATGTTTTTAACGCTCTAAATAAAAAAATTCGCACGATTGAAGATTTCGGCGCGCTTTTAAGTCCTGCAGCAGGTAATTTTTTGGAAGAAATCGCAAGAGTAAGTCAAGCAGAAACCAGAGCGCATTTTGGAAATAATATCTCACTTTTTACGCCTCTTTACATTGCAAATTATTGTGATAATCACTGCATATATTGCGGTTTTAATGTTAAAAACAAAATCGAAAGAGCTAAACTTAGCGAAGAAGAAATCAGAAATGAGATGAAAGAGATTAAAAAAAGCGGCTTGGAAGATATTTTAATTTTAACAGGAGAAAGTCAAAGCACTACAAGTCTTGAATATATCGGCAATGCGTGTAAAATAGCAAAAGAGTATTTTAAAATCGTTTGCATAGAAATTTATCCTTTAAATGTGGATGAATATGCTTATTTGCATAGTTGCGGCGTTGATTTCGTAATAGTTTTTCAAGAAACTTATAATCCTGACAAATACGCAAAACTTCATCTTGCAGGGCATAAAAGAATTTTTCCTTATAGATTAAACGCACAGGAAAGAGCTGTAATGGGCGGAATGAGAGGTGTCGGATTTGCTGCGCTTCTAGGGCTTGATGATTTTAGAAAAGACGCTTTTGCTACAGGTATTCATGCTTATTTGATTCAACAAAAATATCCTTATGCAGAGGTTGCGTTTTCAGTTCCTCGCCTTCGCCCGATTATAAATAATGCCAGAATAAATCCGCGCGATGTCCATGAAAAGGAGCTTTTACAAGTTATTATGGCTTATCGTTTATTTATTCCTTCAGCAAATATTACAATTTCAACGCGAGAATTGGCGAAATTTCGTGATAACGCAATAAAAATCGGTGCAAATAAAATTTCAGCAGGCGTAAGTGTCGGAATCGGC
>OBTM01000193.1_pt1 | contig 11918 bp, 6 predicted proteins | sample 1494911 | NCBI WGS metagenome assembly OBTM01 (sample SAMEA3360697, study PRJEB22359) | human gut metagenome | biome: ENVO:urban biome; feature: ENVO:human-associated habitat; material: ENVO:feces | place: Bangladesh | collected 2011 | reverse complement strand
CTTCACTACTGTTATATTCCGTCATAAAGCTTGTTTTCCTCAAAAGAATACCATCGGAACCAAATAGGTATTCCATAAGTATCACGGATATACTTCATGTATGCCATATCCTTTTCATCCGGTTTCTGTGGACCGACAATGAACATTTTCTTTGCTCTATTTACGTTGGGGTAGTGGGTATATTCAAGAATCTGTCCTAGTGCTTCACGGATACACTTCTTGGCAGAATCTGTCTTAACCTCGAAGTAGTGCCATTCTCCAGTTTCCTTGAAGATACCTTTGATGTCAACTCTTTGTCCGTCTGCGTTAGTCAGGCTAGTCTCTACATATGGAAGGGCATACTGGTCTTTAATGAGTGCTGCTACAGCATTTTGGATTTTTTTATGTAGTGGATCAACAAGTACTTCTCCCTTTTCAGTAGTCTTTATAAAACTATTGGTATTGAGAACCTTGATAGTTCCCTCATCATTATTCTCAAAGACAAAGTCTTGTTTTTTGTCCATGAGTATATAGCGATGACTTGGAATAGAATTGGCTGTCAATATTGGCTTGTTGGAATAATTAAGGTCAGCCTCAGAAAATTTGAACTTGACATTGAAGAGCCATTGAGGTTCAAAATCTCGTACTGTTCCTCCTACAAAGCGGATTTCCTCTTTCATGTCTTTTATCCAGCCTCTTTCCTTGTAATATTGATATACCTTTTGACTTTCTTCGGAAGAAACTCCTATAGCATGATGAAGACAGCCGATATATACCTTTTGTTTCAGAGGAGAAATGGCGAAAAGATGTATGTCATATTCTGCTCCTATATGTTTTCCGCTAGCTACGTTCAGTGGTTGCAGGAAACCATAGTGATATCCATCAGGGGCATAGATTCTGGAATCATCCAGGATCCACTCCTCATGTCCAAATCCGAGCTCTTTTTCATAAGAACCATCTGATAGAGATTTACCCACACTTCCAGAAGGACGTTTCCAATCCTGGGTGTTCCAACAGATTCTTGCTATTTTTTCCATAAAATCTTAATGTTGCAGCTTTATGATACTAAGAGTGTTGTCTTTCTTCAACAACACTCTTGGTACGTTTTTATTACTCAAATTTACTTTCTACCATTTCAAGTTCAGTAATATACTTGAATGTTACATACATGAGCATGGCAGTTGCTACATGTATTCCCAGTTTAACCTCTTTCGCGTCAAGGCTCTTTGCCTGATGGTTTTCATCATTGCGGAGTTTAACGATGAGATCTACGTATGTTGCAAACTTCTGGTCTGTAGCCTTCTCGCTGTATTTCAGCTTATTGAGCTTCATGCAGTAGATGGCATTGCTCAGTGCAGCATGTTCTGTATCGCCATTCTTGTCAGTTACTTCTTTATCATATATGAGATAATGCAACTTCTTCAAATATGACTCATAGCCTGTGACCAGAGTTTTGAGGTAGGTACGCTTCTCAGTTAAGGTAAGCGTATTTGGGCAGCAATAGAGTTTGAACAGGGCATTGAGAACAGTTTCTCCAAGACCGCTGTACTTTTCTATGCTGTTTACCTTCAGCACCTTGATCATCCATTCGAAAGCTTCTTCCAGGGTTCTACTAATACCGGAAATGCCTGCAAAATCCTCTCGCAAAAGTGGAATGATTTTTCCTTGCAGATTCTCGATGGTATAGGCCTTGGCCTCTTGCTCACGGTAGCGTTCATAGATGGCATGTCCCATCTGCTGCATCAGAGTCTTGTAAAACTCCTGATTCTCAAAGAGCTTGCGATAGGCATCTGTTTGGGTAGTGTAGCATTTTTGTGCTGCTTTTCCAAAGATGTCAGGGAAGATACTGTCCACAAACTGGTTCTCATCATTACCTACAGCCTGCTTTTGTATCTTCTTGGTTGCCACTTTCTGGATATGGTCAAAGATGCCTTCTACCATAACTCTATCTGCTTCAGAGAACTCACCGCGGAACATGATGTTGACCTTATCGATAATATTGTCAAGAAGGTCCTTATTATCATCTGGCTTTACTGGAGCTCCAGGATTCTCTCCCTTGAGAGGCATTTTCTTGCCATCATCTAGTCCAATATTGATAGTCTCATTCGCTTTGATGGTATTGTTGACGAGTCTTACTTTCTTATCCAGGTCTATTTGCTCATGAGCTGTCTTTGGCAATACTCTATACAGATAATCTGCAAACAGATAAGTCTTATATAGAGCACGGTCAAATGTTCTTGCAATCTGGGTCATATAGGAATAGAAGCGCACAAAGTTCTTGATCTTGCTTCTTACCTCAAAGCGCTTTTCTTCTTCAAGCTCTCCGATTCTGTCTACGACCGGTTTAAGCATACTTGAAAGAATGCCCAGTTGGTTTTTATTTTTCTTTGTCTCTGCAAATACCTCATAGAACTTTTCTTCGTTTTCCGTTGTCCAAAGATGGAACAGTTCTACGTCCTTGTGGAATTTATAGACATAGTTCACATCCACAGGCTTGATGAGTTCGGTTCCTTCATAGAATGGTTTGAATGATTTAGCGATTTCCTCAGCCGTGTTTGCAAAGTCAAATACAAAGGTATCTTTTTTAAGCCTGTCGGCTCTGTTTAAGCGAGATAGGGTTTGTACCGCCTTTACATTTTTCAGTTTCTTGTCCACAAACATGGTATGCAGAAATGGCTCATCAAATCCGGTTTGGTATTTGTCTGCAACGATAAGCATGTTGTAGAACTCGCTTGAGAAATACAGAGGTAGCTTATCTTCAGAAATATTCTTTTCTCCACGTTTATTGAGCTGTGGTTCTGTATATTCTGTGCCTTTATAGTTAACCTTACCAGAGAATGCTACCATCGGATGCAGGCATTTTATATTGTTTTTTCTGCAATACTCCTTGATGGCAAAGAAATATCTGACAGCATGGGCTCGGCTTGCCGTAACCACCATGGCTTTGGCCTTTCCTTCCATTTTGTTCATCGTGACTTCCAGAAACTTATTGACAATGATGGCTGTCTTTTTGTTGATGGTATCGCTATGATTATCATGGAATGCCTTCAAAGCCCTGGTTGCAGGGGTTTCCTCATAGCTAGGATTATCCTCTGACTGACGTGCAATCTCATAGGATGTCTGAAACGTCGTATAGTTTTTGAGAACATCCTTGATAAATCCTTCTTCTATGGCCTGAAGCATGGAGTAGTTGTGGTATGCTACATATCTACTTTCATCTTCCATTCCCTTCATTCTCTGTTCAAAGATACCAAAAGTCTGTAAGGTCTTTGGTTTTGGAGTAGCAGTGAATGCATAGAATGCGAGATTGTTATGCTGTCCTTGGCTCAATAAGTCAAGCATCAGCCTGTCCTTTTCGGCTTCTACTTCTTCCACTGTTTTGTCCTCCCATTCTGCCATTTCCTTGAGTGCTTCATCAGTATCAGCAAGAGCAGCCTTTAGTTTTTCTGCACTCTTTCCACTCTGGCTAGAATGTGCTTCATCCACTACTACGGCATACTTATGTCCAGAGTTAGACACGATTTGCTCATAGATTTGAGGGAAGCGCTGGAGGGTAGTAATAACAATACCTGTATGCTCTGCATTGATGGCATCACGCAGTTTGGCGCTAGCATCATGGTCTTTTTCCGTGATGGTAGTGACCGTACCTTCTACATGTTCAAAACCCAGAATGGTTTCCTGGAGTTGTCTGTTGAGTACTCGTCTGTCTGTGATGACGAAGACACCTTTGAAGATATTGGCATTATCCTTATCGTGGAGTGATGCCAAGCGATAGGTGAGCCAGGCTATGGAGTTTGACTTACCTGAACCTGCAGAGTGCTGAATCAGATAGTTATGTCCAGAACCCTTTTCTTCTGTATCGTGAATCAGTTTCTCCACTACGTCCAGCTGATGGTAACGAGGGAAGATAATCTTCTCGGTTGTTTTTGTGATTTCTTTCTCGTTACCATGTTTATCAACGATGAGGGAGATAGTTTCCTCCTTTTGGCGCATGATGTAGCGTTGGAGAATAGCCAGAAGCATATCTCTACGGAGTACATTTTTCCATAGGTATGATGTCACATAATCTCCATCCTTTGCCTCTGGGTTTCCTGCACCACCTACATTTCCTGCACCGTTGCTTCCTTGATTGAATGGGATGAAGAATGTTTTATCCTTCTCCAAGCGTGTTGTTACGGCTGCCTCATAGAGGTCGCAGCCGAAGTAGGCGAGGATACGGTTATCGTAATGGAATAATGGCTCTTTTGGCTCACGGTTCTTCATCCATTGCTCTTTAGAGTCATTGATATCCTGGCCAGTGAACTGGTTCTTGAGTTCAATGGCGATAATTGGAATACCATTCAGTGAGAGTACCATGTCGATGGAGTTCTTGACATCCTTGCTATACACGAACTGTCGAGTACATTCCAAGATGTTTTGGTTGTACTTTTCAATGAGTTCCGGATTGAGGGATGATGTTGGTGCGAAATAGCATAAGTCCAGCTGGATACCAAAATCTTTGATACCTGAGCGGAGTGTATGTATGAGACCATAATCTGATATGTTTGATTGCAGGGTCTGGTAAAGGTGATCTTTTGCCTTTGTACCATACTTGCGCTCAAATTTTTCCCACTGCTTTGGTTGGGTTGTGCTGATAAAGCGGATAAGAGTATCAAGGTCCAAGGCTCTTACACGGTCGTAAGTAGCCTGGGTACCTTTAGTATATCCACCTTCTGTGAGCAGGTATCGTTCGATATCTGACTCAAATTGCTTTTCTTTTAACTCATTTGGTGTCATATGTTATACTTTTTTCTTGCCTGTTACGTATTCATATATAATGCTCTTCTTGTAGTCCTTCAGCTCAGTGATCTTCTCTTGCTTGAGGGCTATGAGAGAGTCGATTTGAGATGTCTTCTCGTCGAGGTAGGAGGCGATAGCCTGTTGCTCTGAGAGGGGAGGTATTAACGTTGGTAAATTTTTAAGCAGGTTTTGACTTAAAGATGCTCGCGTTACCAAATTCATTTCTTTTACGAAGAAAGCTCTATGGATAGAACTTCTAAAGTAATATTTTGAAAATCCGTAATATAATTCCTTTCCAGTTGGTCTAAAGCGAATTAAAAATCCAGAAAAGACCGCATTTGGAATAGTCTGAGTACAGGTAGATGCGTATCCGATTTCATCTATAGTTTCTGATGTTCTGGTAAACAAAACATCTCCTTCATTCAATGAATATTGCTTTCTATCTTCTTCTGTAGAATTTGCTCTACCTTCAGGATATGGAACTTCAATATTCTTATAAGCATCAGTATAATTCACAAAAGGAAAATCAAATTCATCTCCAAAATATTCACCTCCTTTACTGATTCCATTTTGACAATTTCCTAAAGTTCTAAGTCTTTGGATTTTCCATTCTTCAGGAATCATACCAATCCACTCAAAACCACTATCCTTCATAGGAACGTTTGGATCAAGACCTTTGGTGACAGTTTCTGTTATGACAGACTGCTTATAGGCCTGTAGCTCGGATATCATTTCCTCTTGGAGGGAAATCAAAGAGTTTATTTCACCACATTTCTTATCGAGGTAGGTGGCGATGGCTTGTTGTTCGTTAAGGGGCGGTGTTGGAATGTACCTTTTTATGATATCATTTGATGATATTCTTAGTCTTATTTCGAGGATGCCATTTGCATATTTTCTTAAATATTTTTGAAAAGGCGTTGAAGATAATATGTAATTTATAAAATGTAAATTTGATCTTTCATTGTTCTTGAAGACATAATATACGGGGCTAACACAACCAAAATAATTACATATTCCAACAGCACCAATAAGAATATTCATACTGTTTAATACTATAGTGTTTGGGTATGCCAGTTTATACTCTTCATGATTATCTTTAGATTTATTTCCTACATCTCCTTTTTGTTCATATGGAATAACTCCATCTTTTATAGTCAAGGATAAGACATAATCTGTTTTTATAGGATTATTCTTTTCGTTAATCTCTTTTGTTAGGCTTTGTAAGCGTTCAAGATTCCATTCGCTTGGAATGTTGCCAATCCAAGCGATGCCACTGTCTTTATATGTATCATATGTCTTTGCCATAACTATCCCAAGATTTTGTTCATTAACTCATTCTCCTTTGCTTCTAACTCCTTGAGGTGAGAGAAGATATCCTCGCTCTTGCGTGGGGCTACATACTTGTAGAACTCACGGGTGAATGGGATTTCGTAACCAATTTTGGTCTTCTTCTCGTCAATCCATGCTTCAGGAGCGTATGGGAGAACATTTTTCTCCATGTATTCCTCGATGTCCTCTGTCCAAGGAACGATTTCTGTATCACGTTTCTTGGCATCTGGTTGTGGTTTACCTTTCTTGAGGATTGGTTCACCTGTTTCTTCATCTACCAGAGGGCGTTCGATGGTGAGTTTTGAGTATTTGAAGTATTCATTATCGAGTACCTTGCTCTCTACCTTCAGCTCCTGGTTCTCGCTTTCATAGCTCCAGTTGGTGAAGTCACGATAAGCTTCCATGATGAGGTCTCTGCATGACTCAGTGATTTCTACTCGTTTGTTACCCAAGCTCTTTCTTCTCTTTTCAAAGCACTGGCTAGCATCGATGAGTTGCACCTTTCCCTGGCGTTTCTCGCTCTTCTGTTTGGTGATGAGCCAGATGTAGGTAGCGATACCGGTGTTGTAGAAGAGGTCATTAGGGAGTTGGATGATGGCTTCCAGCCAGTCATTTTCAAGCAGATAGCCACGGATTTCACTTTCTCCACTGCCTGCATCTCCCTTAAAGAGGCTACTGCCGTTTTGGATGATGGCCATTCTTCCATACTGGTCATCCTGCTCCTCGCCATCTTTCAGTTTGGCTACACCATTGAGAAGGAAAAGCATCTGACCGTCACCAATGGCTGGGAGTCCTGGGGCAAAGCGGCCTGCTTCCCCGAGATTATGTTCCTTTGTTACCTCTTCCTTGGAAGTTTTCCATTCAATACCGAATGGTGGATTGGAGATGATGTAATCAAACTTATAGCCTTTGAACTGGTCATCGCCCAATGTGTCGCCCTGGCGCATATTATCTGCATTACCTCCCTTGATGAGGGTATCGGCCTTGGCGATGGCAAAAGTCTGGTTGTTCAACTCCTGTCCATAGCTGGTGATTTCTGCTTCTGGGTCTATTTTGAGGAAACGTTCTGTAAGGCAGCCGAGCATCTGGCTAGTACCCATGGCCATGTCATAGATGGAAGCGGTGATTCCTTCTTCTTCCAGTTTTTCCTCATCATCGCCTACGAGCAGTTCTGACATCAGATAGATGATGTCGCGAGCGGTAAAGTGTGCTCCGGCCTGTTCGTCATAGCTCTCTGAGAACTTACGTACCAGTTCCTCGAAGATGTATCCCATGTCCACGCTTGTGATTTGGTCAGCACCGAGATATGCCTTAGGTGTGCAGAACTCCTTGATGACAAGATACAGTACGCCATTTGCGTCCATTTTCTCAATCTCTCGGTCGAAGTCCATACGGTGAATGATATCAATGACGTTGTCTGAGAAGTGGTTCAGGTATGACTCAAAGTTTACCTTGATGTTCTCTGGATCATTGAGGAGCTTTTGGAAATCGAAAGGAGAGAGGTTATAGAACTTCTGCTCTGCTGCTGATTCCAGGAACCCCTTCTTTACTACGATACCATCTTTGTCAAGTTCCTCATTTTTTTTGAGTACCTTTTTCTTGGTTGGGTATAGGGTATCTTCAAAGCGTTTGATGACACACATAGGGAGTATGACGTTGCCATACTCATGTGGTTTATACACGCCTACAAGCTTATCTGCGATTGCCCAGATAAGGTTGGCCTTTTCTTGAATATTGACCGTAGTCTGCTGTTGAATATCGTTATTACTCATATGATTCTTCTTCTTTTTGTTTATTCTACTGCAAAAGTAACACTTTTTTGTGCATTCTATTTGCACAGATATTTTTTTTAATGTTTATTATTACTTTGGACGAAATCAATGGCTACATTTGCTGCCAGTTTCTCTATCGTTTGCTTCTCTTCCATGTCGTTTGGCAGTTGATGGAGCCAAGTTAGGACATTGAGAAGTTCGAAAATGGTTGATGCAACCAGGAATGGAGCCTTGTTGGTTTTTACTTCCTCATCTATATGCTGTCTATGAGAACCTTCGTTGGCTATGGATACCAATGAGTACAAGTGACGTTGGATATGTACGGGTACTACACTCTGCAGATTGGGATGTCCAAGGAACTTGCTGCATTCATTGAGATTTGCACCATTGAACTTGATAGCAAGAAGTCCATAGTCATACAGTTTGCTCATAATCCAGTCAAGGACTTTTCTCACTTTGTTGAAAATGTCAGCATTTGCAAACTCCCGATTCTCGTATATCTTGATGATGCTTAAAACTTCATCTGCGATAGTCCCTTCCAGCCAGGAGAAAATTTCAGGATATTTGTTCTTGATGATTCTGTTGGGCTGCTCGTTGATCGTTTGGATGATGTCATCGCAAAGCTTCTCGTCATCAATTCCCTTTTCATAGACTAAAGGAAAAATGGATTTGAACATAGGATTATCAAGGACTTTCGTCTTTCCTGTTGATATAAAGTATGGCAGTCCTTTGAATTCTCCTTTTATTCTTAGTATTGCATTTTGGAGACTAGCTACGCTTGCCATTTCTTGCTCACTTTCGTTAAGTGATTCTGCGTCTAGTATGACTGCTTCCCAAAAGGTAGGGTTCTTGGCATATGTATCAAGTCCTTCTTTCTGGATTTTGAATGGTGTAAGCTCCATGTTGTAATGAAGCTTACAGTACTTTTGGAAAGAGGTCATCTCTTCCCACTCATCGTCTATCCACAATATATGATAACTATTGCTCATTGTCATTTCTGTATATAGGTAAATAAATACGAACGGTTGACCAGATGAAATCCTGGTCTTTCTGTGTGAGGAGGTCGTAGTCTCCACCATAGTGTTCTACGATGCTTCTCACAATATAGCCGCCTTCTCCTGTTCCTGCAGTGATGCCACCTTTTTCGCCCCTAAGTCCATAGCGTATCTTGTCAAGCCCCTTAGGAAAAGGTGTTCCATTATTGGTGAAATCGATTTGGAACATGTCTCTTTCCTCATCCACAGTGAGTTTGACCCAGATGGAGTAGTCGTTTCTCTTTGGATTGGTGAATCCATGTTTTATGGCATTACTGAATATGTTGTCACAGAGTCTCTGCAGGTCATCCTTTGCCATAAAGACGTTGATGCCTTCTGCGTAGTCTGGAATTTCTTTGAGATATTCCTGCCAGTTTTTGCCCCCATTCATGTTGAGGGATAGGAGTGAATCCGGGATGGTAAAACCATAGTTGGCAAGAGCTTGGTAGTCTTGTACTATCTCAGAGTTATAGTTTTGTCCATCAGGGTAGTTCTCCACCAGGAACTTATCTATGTTGATGATCTCCGGTGTGCCAAACTGATCTTCTCTTGAAAAGATCTTGAGAATGGTGGTGAGAGAATCAATTGCTGTCTTCTGGTTGGCAATCTCTTCTTTCATTCCCTGCATGAAGTCTTCATTGCTCATGGAGTCCTTATGGTTGATGTAATACTCCAGATTCTTTCTTGCGCTTGACATTTGGCGAAGATGGGGCATCATGTCGTGCTTTCGTGAACGCACTTCATTGATATAGTCTGTCTTCATCTTGTCAATTACATCAAGAAGGCCGGTCTCTTTTGCCTTGGCCATGGCTTCCTGCTGGCAGGCCTCTTTATACAGGGTTTTCTGGGTGCTCATGTCAGGCAACGCCAGTTTATACTTCATAATTGTATTCTTTGAAATATGAGGTATAATACCTGTCCAGCCTATTTTAGCCTTACTCAGTACCATGCAAAGATACTTGATGTCAATATCCATTTCAGGAATAATGGCAAGCACATTCTTTGCCAGCCAAATAGGGGCATCCTCGGAAGCCTGGATGATGGATGGCTTGAGGTCTCGTACCATGGACACAACAATTGCAGTTTGCTCTAGTTTAGTGCAACCTTTAACGTTGTCACTATCACTGAGAGACTCTGGTGAAATATAAGGCTGTGTCCAATCATTGCTCAAATCTGCTACTCTCAGCTGCTTGCCTTCGTCCGCCTCCGTTCCCTTTGTGCAAGATGGAATCTGCACGATATTTTCCATGACTACAGCCTTGTATCCGTCAGGAATCTCCAACTCTTCGTGCTGAAGGTATTGGGTCAAGTCCCAGATGTAGTCATTTTCTATGATGTCATCATAGGATATCGAGGCAGAAACCTTTGGCAGATCGGTATGATATGCAGCCACCACCTTCTCTATGTCGAGAAGAATGTTGCCGTCGGTCTTATCATACATATTCGAAGCATCAATGAATCTGATGGCATTTTCCTGTTGAGGGTGCTTTTTCAGAATGACACTGGCAAGTGGTATGCTGGTATGTGAGAGCATTCCTTTAGGCAAAAGAATAACCGCATCAATAATATGCTTTTCCATTGCCCACATTCTGAATTTCTTTTGCTCGCCATTTGCCCATTGTATGTTAGGTGCCATGAAATATACACCGGTACCATCTTCCGTTGTTGTCTCCTGGAAACGGTTTGCTGCAACCAGTTCTGCCAGCTCTCTCTTATTGCCATTTGCTGCTGCATATTCATCCTGCATTTCAATTTTCATAGCAAGAGGAGGGTTGGAGACAATGGCATCATACTGCTTGTTTGTCCATGACGTGTTAGAGTCATTCGTGAATTCGACAGAATCCAGCTTGTTAGCCAGTCCAAGTCTAATTTTACCCAGAAGCCATATCTCATGATTGATTTCTACAGCATCTATATGCTCGTAGTTCTCCATATCTGTGCCAAACTCCATCATTCCACCAAATGGAACAAATATGGATTTCGTTTTAGGGGAAATGAACGCCTTTGCAAGTGCACAGAAGGATCTTGGGGTAAAGAATTCCCATGCAAATTTATTTGAGTTGGTCTGTTCGATGCAGAAGTCAAACCAATCCAGATATTCACCTTCTGGGTAGGATGTACTACAGAGCATCTGCATGGCCTGATTGATGAACTTGATGTTTATCTTTGAGATGGCTCTGATGAACACACCCTCTGCTTCTCCATACAGGTCATCATCACGATCTAGGAGTTCAAACAGAGGCTGATTATATTCAAAAGAATCAACCAGCTGAGCCTTTTGCTTTTTGATATATAGCAAAATGCCTACTAAAGTTGATATTTCAACTCCAGACACTCCTGTTGCTCTCAGGGTACCAATTACCTGATTCATTACAGACGCTGTCTCATTGTTCACTACAAGATTCTTTCTCATTTCAATCAAAAATTAAGTTACACTTCAATTAACGAGTGCAAAGGTACTAAGGTTCTGTGCAATCATTCTGCATACTTAAATATTTCTGCAGATTTTCTTCAATTTTATCCTTAATAGTTTCTCTAAGGCCATAAGGAGCTAGAACCTCCACATCAGGAATAAACGAGAAAATCAGCTGGTTCAGCTCGTTATTGGGTTTGACCGTGATGGTTACGGTTCTTTGTTCCTTATTGACTACTTGTGAGTGGTGCAGAGGTTTAGATACTACATAAGGAAAGCGATTTTCTGAGAATCTGAGAACAACGGTTTCAATATCGGCCTTTGGTACAGTTACTCCGATGACATCATTGAAATAGGTGTCAAAATTGATCTGATTATTCTTGCAAAACGGAATATCTGCTTTCTTGAATGAGATGATTCTGTCTAATGCATAATTGCTAATTGTATCATATTTCTCATCTCTCCCGAGCAGGAACCATCTGTTATTATATTGCTTCACATAGTAGGGGTGACATATAGTCTCGAACTCATGTCCTTTGAATGTGCGATAGTGAAGCTTGAGAGGTTGGTGGTTTACTGTGGCATCTATGATATCCGAAAGATGTTCCAATC
>OBTM01000179.1_pt1 | contig 12239 bp, 8 predicted proteins | sample 1494911 | NCBI WGS metagenome assembly OBTM01 (sample SAMEA3360697, study PRJEB22359) | human gut metagenome | biome: ENVO:urban biome; feature: ENVO:human-associated habitat; material: ENVO:feces | place: Bangladesh | collected 2011 | reverse complement strand
TCGCCGGTGCTCTCAACACTTATACCATCGAGGCAATGATGCAGGATGGCAAGGCGCTGCAGAGCGGTACTTCTCACTTCCTGGGTCAGAACTTCGCCAAGAGCTTCGATGTTACCTATCTGAATAAGGAGAACAAGCCTGAGTATGTATGGGCTACTTCTTGGGGTGTTTCTACCCGACTGATGGGTGCCCTCATCATGGTTCATAGCGACGATAATGGTTTGGTATTGCCTCCAAAGTTAGCTCCTATCCAGGTGGTTATCATCCCTATCAACAAGGGCGAGGAGCAGTTGGCTCAGATTACAGCTAAGTTGCAGCCTGTTATCGACCAACTCCGCGAGTTGGGCATCTCAGTGAAATATGATGACAATACTGCTAAGCGTCCAGGATTCAAGTTTGCTGACTACGAGTTGAAGGGTGTTCCTGTGCGTCTCGCTATGGGTGGTCGTGACTTGGAGAACAACACCATCGAGATTATGCGCCGTGATACACTCGAGAAGGAGAATGTAAGCTTCGATGGTATCGTAGAGCGCGTAAAGGATATGCTGGAAGACATTCAGAAGAACATCTTCGAAAAGGCTCGTGCTTATCGTGATGCTCACGTTTATGAGTGCGACAACTACGAGGAGTTCAAGGAGCGCGTGAAGAATGGCGGTTTCTTCCTCTGCCACTGGGATGGTACAGCCGAGACCGAGGCAAAGATCAAGGAGGAAACACAGGCTACTATCCGCTGCGTGCCTTTCGCTTATGAGCAGACACCTGGTGTGGATATGGTAAGCGGCAAGCCTGCTGTGGCTCGTGTCATCATCGCAAGAAGCTACTAAAAAGTAGATTCCAATCATGCATAGATTTAATATCATAGATTTCTATAATAAATAAAATAGAGATTCTATCCTATCGAATCCTATAAATAATAAAAGGTGAATGAGAATAATTTTCATTCACCTTTTATTATTTATTACTTAACTGAGTCTTTGAATACTTGACAACTCCTTATGGAATCAGCAAAGAAGAATCTCCGTAACTCAAGAAGCGGAAATCGTGACTTAAAGCATAATCATATACTTGATGCCAATCACCATGCAGGAAGGCGCTGACCAACAACAAGAGAGTACTCTGTGGCTGATGGAAATTAGTAACCAGCATCTTCACAATCTTATAGGTATATCCTGGAGCTATAATAATCTGTGTACTGGAATGCAGGGCCTCCAATCCATTCTTATCCAAATAATCTACGATAGCCTGAATAGCCTGCATCGGAGTAATATCATCTACAAGACCACCATCACGACCATCATCATAAGGATCCCACTGTTTCACATGCAAATCCTCTTCATTGGCCTCTGGATGTTTCAACAGATGAACACCCATATAATAAAGACTTTCAATCGTACGAACACTGGTAGTACCCACAGCTATCACCTGACAATCATGGTGAAGCAGTTTTTCCAAGCTACGACGATGAACAACGATATACTCCGTATGCATCTGATGCCCCTCAATCTCCAAACTCTTGACCGGTTTGAATGTACCAGCACCAACATGAAGAGTCACTTCTTCTCTGTCTATACCATGGGCATCCAGATCTGCCAAGACTGCATCTGTAAAATGAAGACCAGCCGTAGGAGCAGCTACACTACCCTTGATTTTAGAATAAACCGTCTGATAGGTAGTCTTGTCACTCTCCTGAGTTTCGCGATTCAGATAAGGAGGAATCGGCAATTCACCGACTGCCTCGAGAATCTCAGCAAAAGAGATATTTTCATTATCCCAATCAAAGTCTATCCAATAATTAGTTCCACCACCTACAGCTAAAGGAGCAGCCTTGCCGTCAGCACCAGCCTCTCCTCTTCGCATCGTTGCAGAAAGAGTGAGCGAATGACCTTTGATTTCAAAATCGCGTTTCAGGCTACCGTCTTTCCATTTCTTCAGATTACCCACCATACACAACCAAGAACAGTGACCAGTAGTCTGGAACATCAATTCATAATCGGTAGGAGCAGCAGGTTCCATCAGGAAGACTTCAATCAAAGCACCAGTTTCCTTTCTAAAGTGCATACGTGCTTGAATCACCTTTGTATTATTGAATATCATCAAAGCTCCCTTAGGAAGATAATCTGGCAGATGATAAAAGACATCATCACTGACCACACCATGCTTATAGACCAAAAGTTTGGAATGATCTCGCTGAGCTATAGGGAACTTGGCGATTCGCTCATCTGGCAAACTATAATTGTAATCACTAATTTTAATATGTTTTGTATCCATTTTCAATTTATTCTTTATATTCCAATCACCATACAATATTTCTCACATTACATTAAAATCCACTCATCATGATACAGGCACGCAAAAGCACATAGACGAGGATGAACATAATAACACCCATCACAAAATCCAAATCATCGTGCGCATAGCCCGTACTTGTATATTGATTGGAAATGTATTTAATCTTCGGAGAAATCTTATAGTACAAACGATAATACAGCAGGTAAACCAATATACCAACTACAACTCCCAATACCAGTCCACAGAGAATGTCTGAAGGATAATGTACACCTAAATAAAGGCGAGTCCAACAGTTCAACAATGACCAGAAGACCAACGTGAAAGTCATCAGACGACTACGTATCAAGAGAGAGAAAAATACAGCTAATGACATGGTGTTCGCTGCATGGGCAGAACAGAAGCTGAAATCTTTCAGGCGCATATTGTTGACTACCTCTATGGTATATTTGATAACAGGATCATTACTTGGTCTCCAACGGGCAACCAATGGTTTGATAATACCATCTACTAATCCGTCGGAAAAGAAGATACATAGAATAGCCATCAGAACTACCAATCCTATCTGAGACATTGTTTCATTGTTTCTCATTACAATATAAAACAAAGCCAGATAAAGAGGAACCCAGGTCAATCCGGAAGAAAGTAGCCAGACAATCTGGTCCAACAGCATATTACCACTTCCATTAAAGAAGTGAAGCAACGCCAAATCCGCATTTAATAAAAGAGATGCTCCCATATTATATTTCCTCTATTTGTTTGGTCTCTACCCAACCGGTTCGCCCATCAGCCAGACGAACACCTCGCCAGTCATCCATAGACTTGTCAGTAATATCAACTCGAGTTCCCTCATGAATGACGAATTGGTCAGAACTTGATTTAGCAGGCGTATTCTTCACATTCACAGTTGGCGCCACCACAATAGCACCCGTGCGGTTTAAGAGAACTTCTTTCTGCTGATATGCAAAGACATTACAGAACAGGAAAATAACCAAGAAGAATATACCACCAAAAAAGCCCATCTTGCGCAAATAGATTTGCGGAGCAAACAGATAGACCAATGCTAAAACCAAAGCTATGATAATCGCTATGATACCAGTCTTTGCCCAGCAATCGACACTGGTATAATTTACCAAAGCCTTATACCATGTCACGAAAAACATCTCGCTTACGGGTGTAATCTTGTCAATCGTCTTACCACGAACGAACTGAAGATTGAAATTAATATCTTCATCACCAGGAGACAGGAGATGAGCACGCTCGAAAGCCAATACTGACTTTGTGATATTATCCGTACGATAATAAGCATTACCCAAATTATAATAGATCTCAGAAGAAACACCATTTTTCAGGAGATCCTCATAATCCTTGATAGCTTGCTGGTAATTCCCTTTCTGATACTCAGCATCTGCATTCTGCTTGGTTATTGCAGAAGCAGACACAGATGTAAGGAGAAAGAATGCAAGAATCCATATGAAAGAATAGGACTGTCTGTCCTCTTTTGCACGGTTCTTGTGCTCCTTGCGCATAGCATTGATTGCGTTTTCTATTTCCATAATTCCTGTCATAGCAGAATTGAAAGTCTTATTCATATTACCAGCAGCATCACCCGGTGCATATCGTTCGAACTCACACTCATCCAATGCCTGGGTAAATTTATCAATCGTTGAGATGTTGACAGAATGCATCTCTAAATTTTCCGTGATATTCTCACGAGAGAGTTTCTCTACAGGAATATTCAGCTTATAGCTTACATAACCCCACAAAGCTCGCAAAACTTCATCATAGAATTCACTCTGTTTACCATGAGACATTAACTGCTGAGCCTTTTTCAGACGCTTCGTTGCAATCTTATTAGCCTTATTGGAACGAACCTTCACGATATCTGCATTTTCCAAAGCTCGTTTGCGGAAGACAACAAGCAAAACGATAAAGGTGATAAGCGGAACGAGCAGACTGGTCCAATATCCAAAACTGCCATAGAACATATCATCCAATTCATGCAACTTGCTCTTTCCTAATTTCAAAGCACGAATATCCTTTGCCTGATCAGAGAAATCCTGTGAACCTCCTGTAGAACCATCGCCTTTAGACACAGTCAGATCAAAGGCCTGAGTCTTGATGGTCTTATATGAATTAGAAGATGTATCGTAATATGTAAATTCTACAGGCGGAATCTTATAAGAACCCTGATTACGAGGTACAACCAAGAAATCATATACCATATTACCTTCAACACCATTGGAGGTCAGGCGAGTCTTGTCGGTTATCTTAGCATCATATTTATCAAAATCTTTCGGCAAAGTAACGACAGGTTGTTTGAGAAGCTTGAGATTTCCTACTCCACCCACAACCACACGGATGGTAACAGGATCACCTGCTTTTACTTCTTTTTTGTCTATACTTGCAGAAATATTAAACTTACCCACACCTCCTGAGAAATTAGCTGGACGAGAAGGCAAAGGCAAAACATTGATAGTCATGCCTGGTGCTTTGATATCCTTGTGTACCTCAACATAACCGGAGCCACCATTAAAGAAAGCTTCCATCGGATCCACATTACGATTCTGCTGAACGACGAGACCCTTAAAAGTAATAGACGGAATTTCAAGTTTACCAGTCATCTGCGGATACATGACATACTGGCTCCAGGTCACACACTTATATTGACGGCCATTGACCATTTCACTATGAAAAGCCTTCTGCTGAGGCAAAGCTACCTCCTGAGTATGGAAACCCTTCAAGTCAGGCATTTTTCCTTCCAACTGAGACAAATCAACCAGAGTATATACCTTATAGGTCAACAAGACAGGTTCCTGTTCATGTACCGTTTTCTTATTGGCAGAAACCTTGATGAAAAGATCTCTACCAGAAATAGAAGAACCAGCCTGTCGCATACGAGGTTCATCATCCATATTGGAACTTCCGTGCATATTCGGAGCACCATTGGAATTTCTGGCATGACCAGAAACACTCACCTTAACAGCACGAGAAGCAATTCTCTTACCATTTACTACAGCATGAGAAGATCCTATCGTATAAGAACCATTCTTTGCAGCATACAAAGTATAAGTAATAGTAACGGAAGAAGAAGAACTGGTATGTCCGTTAATCATCTGATAGCTGGACTGCTGGGAAGTATAAGGACCGGCAATCACTTCCAATCCTTCTGGTACTCCGCCCATGCGGAATTCCTCCACATCACGCGTATTAATAGTGTAAGCCAGACGGAAGTTCTCACCCGCCGACACATGAGATGGAGCAGATACAACAATATGCTGAGCTCTGGAACTTAGAGCACAGCAAATAGCAATCACCACCAATATCGCATAACGTCCAATATGTTTCATTATACACATCATAATTTTACTTTTTGAAAAAAAGAGTCTGTGATAAGATTCCTATTACCAGTTTTTCTCATAAGAGCGGCTCTTAGGCTGTGACAATGCTTTCTGCATTTTCTGTTTTGTTGCCTTCTCTTGTTGAATAGCTGCATTCAGAAGTTGCTCAGCGTTGTCTTTGCTCATCTTGTCCTGATTACGCTCTTCGTTCTGGTTCTGTTTATTCTTATCCTTGTCGTTATTTTTCTTATTGTTTTTATCTTGTTCGTTATTCTTGTCCTTATTATTCTGGTCTTTGTTTTTATTTTTGTTGTTCTTGTTCTTATTATTCTTATTATCTTTATTATTCTTTTGAGGTTGATTCTTCAGAAGTTTCTTACACAAAGCAAGATTATATCTTGTTTCATTATCCTGAGGATTACATCTAAGAGCCATTTTATAACATTCAATAGCCTTAGCATATTCACGATGGTTTTGCATGATAACACCCATGTTGTGATAACTCTTGGAACGTCTCAGCACATTGGTTTCTTCCTGTGCTGCATGCTGGTACTGTACCATCGCCATGGAATCCTTCTGCTGCATCATCAAAGCACAACCTAAATTATACAAAGCCTGGGTATTCTTAGCATTTTTAGATATAGCTTTCCGATATTGGGTTTCAGCCTGAGCCCATTTCTGAGATCGGTATAACTTATTACCCTGTCGAATGAAGGTTCTGTCATTCTGCGCAAATGCAAGTCCGCTATTCACAATCAAGAGAAGAAGTAGGATACTGGTTTTACCCAATTGCGATGATTTGGCAGCCTTTCCCATAAAAAAGGCCTTACCAAAGAACATGACATTTCTCAACAGAGGATTTTTCACTTCCAAAATACAGATTTCTATGATTAAGAGCAATATCACTAAAATACCAACAGCCTGAAACTGTTCGTCATACTCACTGTATATCACAGAAGAAGTATCTCCCTTTTGCAATTTTGCCAGATCATCATTCAGTGTTTTCTCTGCATCGCTGGTATTATCAACATGAATATACTGTCCGCTACCAGCCTGAGCCAATTCCTTGCACATGTTTTCATTCAGGGCAGTCATAACCGTATTACCGGAATGATCTTTCAGATAACCGCCATCACCCATAGGGATAGGCGCACCTGTCGTATTACCAATACCAAGGATAAATACATTAATACCTTTTTTCTTGGCAGCGGCAGCAGCTTCCGTTGCACCTGGTTCATGGTTTTCACCATCAGTAATCACAACGATAGCACGTCCAACATTGTTCTGTTGGGTAAAACTTTTAGAAGCCAAATCAATGGCATCAGCTATATTGGTGCCTTGTGTCTGAATCAGACCAGGGGTAATATTCTGCAAGAACATCTTGGCAGAAACGTAATCGCTGGTAATAGGCAACTGCACAAACGCATCGCCTGCAAAAACAATCAGTCCAATCTTGTCATTGGTAAAATTATCAACCAGATTTTCTACCAGCATCTTACTCTTATCAAGACGGGAAGGAACGACATCCTCTGCCAACATAGAGTTGGAGATATCCAAACAAATGATAGTTTCAATACCCTGTCGCTTATCATGCGAAATCTTGCTACCCATCTGCGGACGAGCCAACATGACAATCAGGAGTGCCAATGCTGACAACAGCAGACAGAATTTCACGGTAGGACGGTATTTAGAAATACCAGGCATCAATTGTTTGAGAAGCTCAGGATCACCCAGCTTCTTCAACTTTGCATGTCTCCTCCTCCATCCTATCAGTCTGATTAAAATCAAAACAGGAAGGATGCATAGCAACCAGAGGAATATAGGATCTTCAAAACGTAACATTTTCTAATCTATTTAAATCTACAAGAATCGACTTCATGTATAAAATGGAAGTTCGACCTTTTTTTTAAGGAATTTTTCTCAACCAGGTGATTCTAAGAAGAATTTCCATGAGCAAGATCAAGAACGCTGCAATAATGAAAGGCTGATAAGCCTCATATCTCTTGGCGAAATGCTTGACGTTCATCTTCGTTTTCTCCAGTTTATCAATATCCTGATAGATTTGCTTCAACTCCTTGTTATTGGTAGCTCGATAGAAATTACCATCGGTAGTCTGGGCAATATCCTTCAAAGTCTTCGTGTCTATTTCCACAGGAATATTCACGTATTGAACTCCACCTGCTACAGGTACTGGATATGGAGCAACCTTATTCGTACCGACACCAATGGTATAAACTCTGATACCCAAACTTCTGGCAATTTCTGCAGCTGTCATAGGAGAAATATCACCCATATTATTACTACCATCAGTCAGAAGAATGACAACCTTGCTCTTTGATTTCGAATCTTTCAGACGACTCACGGCATTAGCCAGACCCATACCCACAGCGGTACCATCCTGGATAAGACCTCGGGCAGCTATATCCGTACGAGTATCTTGCAACAGGCGTAAGAGACTCGAATGGTCTGTGGTCATCGGACACTGAGTAAAAGCCTCACCGGCAAAAATCGTCAAACCGATATTGTCATTCGGACGGCCTGATATGAATTCATGAGCAACATCCTTGGCAGCTTCCATACGGTTAGGTTTCAAGTCTTCAGCAAGCATGGATGTAGATACGTCCATCGCCAGCATGATATTTATACCTTCCACCGTCTTGTTGTCCCAGGAATTATGGGTTTGAGGACGAGCCATTGCACAAACAATCAGTACAAAAGAGACGCAGCGCAGAAACATCGGAAGATGAATCAGACGAACACGCAGACTCTTAGGCGCATAAAGATACTGCTTGGTATCACTCATACGCATCGTTGGCTCGTTCTTTCTCCTGTATAGGAAATACCATAATATATAAGGTATCAATAACAGGAGTAACAGAAAGTATCCTTTACTTGCAAATTCCATTTTTTCGTTTTATTAATAACTATCGTCCAACAACCACTGTTAAACAAGTGAAACCACTGTATAGACGATATAAACCAAAATAGCAACAATCGCCAAAGAGCCTGCCCATAAGAGCAACTTGATGACCTTGCGCTGACTCTGAGACTTCTTATCATTCTCACTCAATGTTGGAACAATTTTCTCCTCTACAGGCTTTTCGTCGGTCTTTGTCTGGTCGATAAAGTTGATGGCATTAACGAGATTAGAATCGTTTTCATTGATGAGCGTCTCATACTTGGCAAACTTTACCAGATCGGCAGTTCTGAAGAGTTGTCTCAATTCATCAATCATCTTCTGATCACCAGCAGACTGGAGACATTCGATAATTTCGCTACTGGTCATCTCCATAGCGTTAAATCCGAAGCGACCATTGATATATTCACGCAAAGTATTGGTAAGACGGGTATAATACTCTTTCAGATTCTCCTGATTCTCAGAGCGCTGATGCTTGATAGCGTTGATTTCGTTAAGAGCCTTTTCATGAGCAGGAACTCGTTTTACAATACGGAAACTTTTGAGAATTGGTTTATTCTGCTTTAATCTCTGCAAGAGATAACACATTGCACCACAGAGCAATAACATCAATACGCTCAACCAAAAGATTCCACTCCATTCACTCCAGAGGAAAGGATTGTCCTGAACGTCCTTAGGAGGATAGAACTGGTTAGGATGAACTGTATCTACAGGAACCGTAAGTACTTTCAATGCTAAGGGATTACCATGAAAGTCCTTGCCGTTTACCTTTACATTGAGTGCAGGAATCGCATACACATTCTCATCAAAAGAAGTAAGCGTATAGTTGCGACTCACCTGAATGCGGTTACCATCAATCTCAGAAGTATTTTCTTCACTCTGTCCAACAACCTCTACACCAGGTATCAACTGTTGGGAAGGTTTGAAAGAAGGCATTACAATCTTCTGACCACGGTTGGCAGTCACTGTAAGATGTAAAGTAGTCTGCTCACCAATGAGAAGTTGCAGAGAATCCAACTTCTGTTCAACACTTTGTGCTGAAGCAGAAAAGGCACTGCAAATCAAGGCGATTGCTAATATAAAACTTTTAACTTTAATCATTAATCCAATATTATATGATTCGCAAAGTATTTATATACTTCAGTCATCGTAATCATTTCATCCTCTCTGCTTGAAAAGCATGAGAAGCGCTTTAGAGAAATCTTCATTCGTAGCAATGGAAGTCCAGTCCACTTTACTCTTGGCAAATGTATCACGAAGTTTTTCTTCACGATACATCCAATTGCGAGTATGAGCCAACCTCAATTTCTTGCTACTGGTATCAATATACATTTCATGTCCAGTCTCAGCATCCCTTACCTTCAACAAGCCGATATCCGGTAATGTCTTAGCCCTTAAATCATAAACCTGGATGGCCACTACATCATGTTTCTGATTGGCAATCTGCAGTTTGTGCTGATAATCTTTTTCATCATAGAAATCCGAAATCAGGAACGCAGTGCAATGTCTCTTCATGACACGAGTGAAATATTCCAAGGCAACACCGATATCAGTGCGCTGGCTGTCGGGATGGAAATCCAACATTTCCCTAATGATATAAAGAATATGTTTTCTTCCCTTCTTCGGAGGAATATACTTTTCTATTCTGTCCGAGAAAAAGATAACACCTATCTTATCATTATTCTGAATAGCGCTGAAGGCTAATGTGGCAGCTATCTCTGTAGCCAAGTCACGTTTCATCTGGCAACTTGTACCAAAATCCAACGAGCCACTCACATCGACCAACAGCATGACCGTAAGTTCGCGTTCTTCTTCAAAAACCTTGACGAACGGACGATGGAAACGGGCTGTAACATTCCAATCAATGTCACGCACATCATCTCCAAACTGATACTCCCTTACTTCCGCAAAAGCCATACCCCTACCCTTGAAAGCAGAGTGGTATTGACCTGCGAAAACATTCTGGCTCAATCCGCGAGTCTTGATTTCAATCTTACGAACTTTTTTTAAAAGATCTTGTGTATCCATCAAGGAACCTCCACCTTGTTGATAATTCGGCTTACAATTTCTTCACTGGTTACATCACTTGCCTCAGCCTCATAAGAAAGACCAATACGATGTCTCAAAACATCATGAGCAACAGCTCTCACGTCCTCAGGAACCACATAACCGCGATGCTTGATGAAAGCGTATGCTCGTGCTGCTTTTGCCAAAGAGATACTTGCACGTGGACTACCACCAAAGGTAATCATATCCTTCAAATCTGCCAGTCCATAACGGTCAGGATAACGGGTAGCGAAAACAATATCAGCAATATACTGCTCAATTTTTTCATCAATATATACCTCATTGACAATGCTACGAGCCTTGAGAATTTCATCAGCAGAAGTAACAGCTGTCACTGTAGGCATACTGCCCAGAATATTTTCACGGATGATAAGTTTTTCCTCTTCCAAGGACGGATAATCAATGACAACCTTTAGGAGGAAACGGTCAACCTGCGCTTCAGGCAGCTGATAAGTACCTTCCTGTTCTATAGGGTTCTGAGTAGCCATAACAAGGAAAGGATTAGGCAACTTGAAAGTCTGTTCGCCAATGGTAACCTGATGTTCCTGCATAGCTTCCAGCAAAGCACTCTGTACTTTAGCAGGTGCACGGTTAATTTCATCAGCCAACACAAAGTTTGCAAAGACAGGGCCTTTCTTTACATGGAAAGACTCATCCTTCTGGGAATAGATCTGTGTACCGATTACATCGGCAGGCAACAAATCTGGAGTAAACTGAATGCGACTATAATCGGCACTAATCAACTGAGACAGTGTTTTAATTGCAAGGGTCTTAGCCAATCCCGGCACACCTTCCAAGAGAATGTGACCATCGGAAAGCAAGCCTATCAAAAGACAGTCAACAAGGTGCTTCTGTCCTACAATGACCTTATTCATGCCAGTTACCAGATTGGTAACGAAATGACTTTGTTGTTCAATCCGGATATTCAATTCGCGGATATCTATAGCTTCTGCCATAATCTATATACTTTTACGTTTAAACTCTAAATTAAAATCGTATTTAATCACTCCAAGATAAGGAGCATTTATTAAAACAATCGCAAAAGTAATCATTTAGCCTCAGATAGACGAATATAGCAATCTAAATAATATTAAAAATGAGAGATATTTTCTTTATTTAAGAAACTTTTGATATTTTGAGCCAAAGAAACAAGCAATAAAAATGGGGAATGTAAGAAACATTCCCCATGAGAATACTATAATCATATATAAATATAGCATCTGTAGATTACGCATTCTTGATCCAGTTAACGATCCACTCACCAACCTGAGTGGTACCGTACTGTGCACCGCCCTCAACCTGAATTTCAGGTGTACGTACATTGGCATCAAGAGAGGCATCAACAGCTTTGCGAATCAAAGCACCTTCCTCATTCAGACCAAAGTGCTCAAGCAACATGGCTGCAGAAAGAATCTGAGCAACAGGGTTGGCAAGATTCTTGCCAGCTGCCTGTGGCCATGAACCATGAACAGGCTCAAACAATGGAGTATGCTCACCCAAAGAGCTGGATGGCTGCAAGCCCATAGAACCGGTGATACAAGAAGTCTCATCGGTAAGGATATCGCCGAAGGTGTTCTCTGTAACGATGACATCGAAGAATGTAGGCTCTGTCAACACGCGCATAGAAG
>OBTM01000176.1_pt1 | contig 12357 bp, 9 predicted proteins | sample 1494911 | NCBI WGS metagenome assembly OBTM01 (sample SAMEA3360697, study PRJEB22359) | human gut metagenome | biome: ENVO:urban biome; feature: ENVO:human-associated habitat; material: ENVO:feces | place: Bangladesh | collected 2011 | reverse complement strand
TTATTGCCTTGTTCATTATTCCGTGTCCCACGGCAAGCACGGTCTTTCCATCATAATTCTCTCTCACGAACTGCAGGAATGATGCGGCACGCGCCCTGAGAGCGTCGAGCGACTCGATGTCGTCGGTCCACACCGCATCCTTCAGGTCGGGGATATATCTGCCCGTGAAGCTGCCCCAGTCGCGCTCGCGCAGCAACTTTGTCTGCACGATAGCGTCGGGCGTCACGCCGTGCGCAGCCGCCAGTATCACACATGTGTCGAAAGCGCGTTTAAGGTCGCTCGACACGAACACGTCGATAGGCGTGTCTTTCAACTCGGCAGCGAGGGCACGCGCCTGCTCGATGCCGTTCGGGGTCAGCTTGCCTTGAGTCTGCCCCTGCATAATCTGGCGCACATTGTCGACGGTCTCGCCGTGGCGCACAAGAAGAAGTGTTGTCATATCGTTGTTTTACTTTTTTACTCTTTTACTTTTAAAAGCACTTTCACCGCTTCGCCCACGGTAGGCACACCGCTCACCACCATATAGCGCTTGCCCCTCACTTCCTTGAGGTCGCAGCGGCGTGCGTTGGCAGCGATGTAGTTGAGAACCTTGCCAAATGTAGCACTCTTGTAGTAGGCAGAGTTGGGGTTGCTCACGAACTGCATCTGCATGCGGCCCTGCTTCAGAATAATCTTCTCGCAGCCGAGACTCTTGCCGTAGCGGCGCAGCGGCACCACCTGCAGCAGCTCTTCGCCCTCGTGAGGCATAGCGCCGAAGCGGTCGATGAGTCGCTGGCGGTAGGCGTCGAGCGCATCGTCATCGCTGATGTTGTCGAGTTCGCGGTAGAGCAGCATACGCTCCGCGCTTCCCGGCACGTAAGTGTCGGGGAAGTACATCTCGAGGTCGCTCTCCACGGCGCAGTCCTCCACGAAAGCGTCGCCCGTGAGATGGTTGCCAGCAGCCATCTCCTCGGCATACATATCGGCGAACTCGTCGTTCTTCAGTTCGGTGACAGCCTGGTTGAGAATCTTCTGATAAGTCTCGTAGCCAAGGTCCTCCATGAATCCGCTCTGCTCGGCGCCAAGCAGGTTGCCCGCACCGCGGATGTCGAGGTCTTGCATGGCGAGGTTGAATCCGCTACCCAGTTCGGAGAAGTTCTCCAAAGCCTCAAGGCGGCGTCGTGCCTCGGGCGTGAGCACCGACTTAGGCGGTGCAAGCAGGTAGCAGAACGCCTTGCGATTGGAACGTCCCACGCGACCGCGCATCTGGTGAAGGTCGGAGAGTCCGAAGCGGTGGGCGTCGTTGATGATGATGGTGTTGGCGTTGCTTATGTCGATGCCGTTCTCGACGATGGTCGTAGAGAGCAGCACGTCGTAGTCGTAGTTCATGAAGCCGATGAGAATCTTCTCAAGCTCCTCGGGCGACATCTGTCCGTGTCCGATAGCCACACGCGCGTCGGGCACGTATTTCTTTATGAGCGCAGCAATCTCGGGCAGGTTGCTGATGCGGTCGTTCACGAAGAACACCTGTCCGTTGCGCGACATCTCGAAGTTGATGGCGTCGGCTATTATCTCATGTCCGTACACGCCCAGTTCGGTCTGCACGGGGTAGCGGTTGGGCGGCGGCGTGCGCATGATGCTCATGTCGCGAGCGCCCATCAGCGAGAACTGCAGCGTGCGCGGTATAGGCGTAGCCGACATCGTGAGCGTGTCGACATTGGTCTTCAGCTTGCGCAGCTTCTCCTTTGTAGACACGCCGAACTTCTGCTCCTCGTCGATGATGAGCAGTCCGAGGTCGTGCCACTCCACAGTCTTTCCTATCAGCTTGTGCGTGCCAACGAGTATGTCTATCTTGCCCGCCTTAAGGTCGGCAAGCACCTCGCGTGTCTGTTTCGCCGTGCGGGCACGCGAGAGATAGTCGACACGCACCGGCATGTTCTTCAGACGGTCTGAGAAAGTCTTGTAGTGCTGGAAGGCGAGCACCGTTGTAGGCACGAGCACCGCCACCTGCTTCGAGTCGCACGCCGCCTTGAACGCCGCACGTATCGCCACTTCTGTCTTGCCGAACCCCACGTCGCCACACACAAGACGGTCCATCGGTCGGGCTGACTCCATGTCGGCTTTCACGTCGTGCGTGGCGCGCTGCTGGTCGGGCGTGTCCTCGTAGAGGAACGACGCCTCAAGCTCGTTCTGCAGGTACGAGTCGGCTGAATAGGCGAAGCCTTTCTCATGGCGCCGCTTGGCGTATAGCTTGATGAGGTCGCGCGCAATGTCCTTGATGCGCTTCTTCGTGCGCTCCTTCAGCTTCTCCCATGCGCCGGTGCCGAGCGTGCTGAGTCGGGGCGGTTCACCCGTGTCGCTGCGGCGATACTTCGATATCTTGTAGAGTGAGTGGATAGACACATCGACGATGTCGCCGCGCTGATAGTAGAGGCGTATCATCTCCTGATAGGAGTCGCCCACAGGCACACGCACCAAGCCGCCGAACTTGCCGATGCCGAAGTCGACGTGCACGATGAAGTCGCCCGGCTCCATCTCCTGCAACTCCTTCATCGTGAGCGCCATCTTGCCAGTGCGGGCAGCGTCCGACTTAAGGTTGTACTTGTGGAAGCGGTCGAATATCTGATGGTCGGTGAAGAAGCACAGACGCAGATCGTTGTCGGCGAAACCCTCGTGCAGAGTGCGGTTGACGGGGGTGAAGGGGAGATTCGAGTTTTGAGTTTTGAATTTTGAGTTTTGAGTTTTTCTGCGCATCTGCTGCAACTCCTCACTGTCGAAAATATCGCGCAGGCGCTGCGTCTGCTTCTCCGAGTCGGCGAGGATGTAGAGCTGGTAGCCCTGCAAGAGATAGTCGTCGAGCGTCTGAGTGAGCAGACTGAAGTTCTTGTGGAAAAGCGGCTGCGGCGAGATGTGAAACTCGATAGACACCTGCGGCGTGCCCGAAGGCTGTGCGCCGAACTCGACGAGGCGGAAGCGGCATATCTCCTCGCGGAATTTAGACGGCGACACGAGGTTGTTCTCCTTGCGCATGTCGCGCATTATCTGCTCCTGCTCTACCTCCGTAGCTCCCTCCAAGCGCTCGGTCATGGCCTGCTGCGAGAAGCCGTCGTTGTATATCTTCTCGATTGTAGAACAAAGGTAGAGACGGTCTTTCATCACGAGCAGAGCGTCTTCGGGCAGAAGCGACGTGAATGGTTGCTTTTCTTCTGTGAGCTGCGCCAGTTCGGGCACGATGCGCACCTGCTGTTTCGAGTCCTTCGAGAGCTGGTCTGCCACCTCGAACGTGCGTATGGTGTCTACCTCGTCGCCGAAGAAGTCGATGCGGAACGGCAGCTCCGACGAGTAAGAGTAGACGTCGATGATGCTTCCGCGCATGGCGAACTGCCCCGGCTCGTAGACGTAGTCGACCTCCTTGAAGCCGAACTCGCGCATCTTGCGTCCAAGGTCGGCAAAGTCGACGATGTCGCCCACGGCAATGTTGATGGTGCGCTCGTCGAGGCGGCGCTTCGACACCACAAGTTCGCTGAGCGCCTCGGGACAGGTGACAACATACAAGGCGTCGCCGGCAGTCTGTGCAGAGAGTCGGCTCAGCGTCTCGGTGCGCAATATCTCGTTGGCGGCGTCGCGCTGTCCGTACTTCACCGCGCGACGGTACGACGACGGGAAGAACAGCACGTTCTCGGTGCCGAGTATTTGCGTAAGGTCGTGGTAGAAGTAGCCTGCCTCCTCGTTGTCTTGCAGAACGAAAACGGCGGTGAGAGTTTTGAGTTTTGAGTTTTGAGTTTTGAATTGTTGCGACGGAGCGTCGCAATTTTGAGTTTTGAGTTTTGAGCTTTTCTTCCCGTTAACTCGTTCGGCTACGGCTGAGAAAAACACAGGAGCCGATGAGGCAAGTAGTCCACTAAGAAATACATGCCTCACCGACTCGTCGCTGATTGCTTTCAAAAAAGCCCCGCACTGAGGCAGGGCTGTATATACATTACTGATTTCTCTTATTTCCATAGGAATAGGGTGGGTGGTTTAGTGTTTCGCCTCAGGATACTTTCTGAACCAGCCGTCCCATCTGAGTCGCATCACGCCGAAGAACGCTTCGCCGAAGATGCCGCCGCTCATCTTGCTCACGCCCTCGCGACGGTTGACGAAGATTACCGGCACCTCCTTTATCTTGTAGCCCATCTTGTAAGCCGTGAACTTCATCTCTATCTGGAAGGCGTAGCCCTTGAAGCGGATCTTGTCGAGGTCGATAGACGAGAGCACGCAGCGGCGGTAGCACTTGAAGCCGGCTGTGGTGTCGTGCACCTTGAAGCCCGTAACCATGCGCACGTACTTGGAAGCGAAGTAGCTCATAAGCACGCGACCGATAGGCCAGTTGACCACGTTCACACCGCTCACATAGCGCGAACCGATAGCTACGTCGTAGCCCTCGTCGTGGCAGGCGCTGTAGAGGCGCGGCAGGTCGTTGGGGTCGTGAGAGAAGTCGGCATCCATCTCGAAGATGTAGTCGTAGCCGTGCTCAAGAGCCCACTTGAAGCCTGTGATGTAGGCTGTGCCGAGGCCCAGCTTGCCGCTGCGCTCGAGGATGAAGAGGCGGTCGGCGAACTCATCGCTGATGAGGCGCTTTACGATGGCTGCGGTGCCGTCGGGACTGCCGTCGTCGATTACAAGAATGTGGAAACACTTCTCAAGTGCGAACACCGCGCGTATTATCTTCTCGATGTTCTCCTTCTCGTTATATGTCGGTATGATTACGATACTGTCGCTTTTGTTCATAGTCTTGCTGTTGAAATGGTTTTACATTGTCAACTCGTAACTCGTCTACTTGTAACTCGTTTACTTGTCAACTGGTCAACTAAAATGCAAATGTACGAAATGTATTCGACACAAGTGCGCTTGTTGCGTTAAAAAACGTGTTTTTATGCGTGTTACTGGTCGGGATTCTCTACAAAACCCTGATATTTCTCCTCAAGTCCGCTCATCACCACCTTGTAGCTCTCCTGCTCAAGATACTTGATGTTGTCTGCACCCTTGCCAATTGGCTGTATCGGTTTGTGGATAGTGAGGCGCAGCGGATGCCATATCACCCACTTCATGTCGCGGGTACGAGGCATGATGTCGAACGAGCCGTTGATGGTGAGCGGCACTACGGGCAGTTCGATGTCGTCGGCGAGCATGAATGCGCCGCGCTTGAATACGCCCATGTGTCCAGTGAACGAGCGCGCACCCTCGGGGAATACAACGAGCGACATGCCGCCCTGCAGCGTCTGTCGTGCGCTGTCGTATGTGGCGCGTATCTTGCTTGCGCCGCGCTTGTCGACGAAGATGTGGTGAGCAGCCTCGCACGCCTTGCCTACGAACGGCATCTGGCGTAGCTGGCGCTTCATCATCCACTTGAAGTTGCGGCACAGGAAGCCGTAGATGAGGAAGATGTCGAACGCTCCCTGGTGGTTGGCTACGAACACGTACGACTGTCCTTTCACAAGATTCTCGCGTCCTTCAACCTTCACCGGCAACATGAGTATGCGTATGATGAACTGTGCCCACCACTTGCCAGGATAGTAGCCCCAGAAGTGGCCGTTGCCCAATGAGCAACCTATTATCACTATCAGACATGTTATGACGGTGTAGATAGCTATCAAGGGGAGAGCTATCAGAAGCTGGTATGTACGATACAGATATTTCATAACTCGTTTTTTATTTTTATTTTATTAAGCCTTGCTAAGCCCTCCCCGATGGGGAGGGTTGGGAGGGGCTTTATTTAACTTTTAACGTGATTTCCACAACCTCCGGCTTCATGTGGAAGCGGAATGGTATGAAGGCGCCAACGCCTGTAGATACATACAGATAGCGGTTGCCCTCTTTGTAGAGTCCGGCATCTTCTGTGTTCACGACGCTTGTCGGTCGCCAGCCGAACAACGAGAGCTGTCCGCCGTGCGTGTGTCCGCTCAGCGTCAGTTGTGCGTTGGTTTGCGGCAGAATGTGTCGGCGCCAAGCCGACGGGTCGTGCTGCATCATGATGACGAACGACTTCGGCGATATGCCGTGCAGCGCCTTGCGGTAGTCGGCCTTCGCCGGGAATGGCGGGCGTCCGTCGTTCTCAGTTCCTGCTATCACTATAGAGTCGGCTCCGCGGCGCAGTATGCGGCGTTCGTTGAGCAGCAAGTCCCAGTTCATCGAACCTTCCAGCGAGCGCGTCAGGCGTTCCATTTCACTTCTCTGCTCTGCGGTGGCAGTCTTCACGTAGTCGGCGTAGTCGTGGTTGCCGAGAACCGAGAAGATGCCGTCGACAGGATGCAGATGTATCAGCGTGGCCGTGAAGCTCACAGCCTCCTGCGGACGCATGTTGAGCAAGTCGCCCGTGAAGAGCAGCGCGTCGGGATGCAGTTCGTTCACCTGCGCCACTATGCGCCGTGCGAACTCCTGCTTCATCGAGCCGAGGTGCATGTCCGAGATCTGCACTATGCGGTAGCCGTCGAAGGCTTGCGGTAGGTTGTCGAACTCGAGTGTGACGCGCTTCACGTGCAGCTGGTCGGGTCCTACCATCGTTCCCATGAACAACACGTATAACCATCCGAGCACAAGCACCAATCCTGTGTGGTTGCCCCAGTTCTTGCGCTGCTTCAGCAGTCGCTTCACAGCCATGCCTGCAAGCGAAGCCAGAGTGAAAATCACCTTCGGCACGATGAGCAGACCTATCATGAACAGATACACGTTGAAGAGCGTGAGGTTATTCGGTGCGAAGTTGCGCATCATAGAGTAGGCTGCTGTGCATGCAAGCATAGCGGCTCCCGGCACCCACCACAACAGGCGCATCCACAGCGTTATGTCTCTGCGTTGGCGCAGATAGCGCATGTAGATGTACAGGTCGGGCAGCAGCGTGAGCAGCAGTATGAGTATTGATATTCTTGCTATCATTGTCTTAAACTTTACTTTCGATTGCTTCGTTACTATTGAACCCGCAAACGTTTCTATTGAATTTATAACAGTTCGGACCGAACCGTTGTCCTGCATTCTACTTCAAGAATCGGCGAATCAGTTCAATCGGCAGTCCGCGTCGTCGGGCATAATCGCGCAGCTGGTCTTCTCCGATGCGTCCAAGCTCGAAGTAGTGCGCCTTCGGGTGTGCGAACATCAGTCCAGAAACCGATGCATGAGGCTTCATGGCGCCACTCTCTGTGAGACGGATGCCAATCTGCTTGAGGTCGATAAGCCGGTCGATGATGAAGTTGACGCTTGTGTCGGGCATCGACGGATAGCCTACAGCCGGACGAATGCCTTGGAAGTCCTCGCGCAAGAGTTCGGCTACCGACAGCTTCTCGTCGGGAGCATATCCCCAAATCGACCGTCTCACCTCCATGTGAAACACCTCAGCCGTGGCTTCAGCGAGTCGGTCGGCGAGTGTCTGCGCCAGCATACGCTGGTAGTCGTCGGCAAGAAAGTCGTGCTCCAACGCCAAGTCGACCGTTGTGGCGAACACTCCGATGTGGTCTTTCACGCCCGAAGACAGCGGACGTATGAAGTCGGCGAGCGAAAGGTTCGGTTCGCCCTCCCGAGTAGGATGCTGTTGGCGCAGCATAGGCATGCGCACATCGCCGATAAGGATATCGTCGCCGTCGCTGTTGGCGTCGAACAACCCGAAAGCAGCGTGCGTCATGTATCGCTTCTCCAAGCGGTCGAGCATCTGTTCTGCCTCCGCCCGCATCTTGTCCTTCGCCTCCTGCGGCTTTCCCGACAGTCCCCAGGCGAAGAAGAAGTATATCCAGTTGATGTACGGGCGTAGCGTAGAGATGTTGTAGTCGGTGTATTTCAACATCGTTAGTTACCTGAATTGTTTTTCTATTTGTATAAACCCTGCTTGAGCCTACTCTCTGAAGCGCACAGCCTCACCGCGACTCGCCGAGTCGAATGCCCAGTTATTATATATAATGTGTCCGTTGCACATAGTAGTGCGCACCTGCCACTGGTAGGTGTGACCCTCCATCGGGCTCCATCCGCACTTGCTCTGTATAGTCTCCTTAGTAACGGTCCACGGAGCGTCGGGCTTTACTATCACGAGGTCTGCCTTGTAGCCCTTACGCACAAAGCCTCGCTTCGATACCTCGAAGAGCTTTGCGGGGTTGTGCGCCATTAGCTCCACGAGACGCTCCATGCTGAGCACGCCCTTGTCTACGAGTTCGAGCATCGTTACGAGCGAAAACTGCACCATAGGCATACCCGAAGCGGCGCGTGCGCAGCCGCCCTCCTTGTCCTTAAGCAGATGTGGCGCATGGTCGGTGCCGATGGTCGTTATGCGTCCGTCGGTGAGAGCGTGGCGTAGAGCGTCGCGGTCGGTCGCAGTCTTGATAGCAGGATTGCACTTGATGCGAGTTCCGAGACGCGCATAGTCGTCCTGTGTGAACATGAGGTGGGCTATCACAGCTTCAGCCGTGATGCGTGGCGAAGTGCCGAACAGCTGCAGCTCGCGCTCCGTGGTGAGATGTGCCACATGCAGACAGGCGCCGGTTTCTTCTGCCAGGGCTACGGCGCGCTTTGTCGACTCGTAGCAGGCTTCCTCCGAGCGAATCTCCGGATGATGCTCTACGGCAGGGTCGTCGCCGTACAGCTCCTGCGCGTGCTTCATGTTGCGGTTGATGATGTCGGTGTCCTCGCAGTGAGCCATGATAGGCAGTTTCGCCTTCTCGAACAGCTCGTGCAGCACATCCTGACGGTCTACGAGCATATTGCCCGTAGACGAACCCATGAACAGCTTGATGCCTGGCACGAGGTGCGGGTCGATGGCAGTCACGCAGTCGATGTTGTCGTTGGTGGCTCCGATGAAGAAGCCGTAGTTGACGTGCGACTTGCTTCGGGCGTCGTTCATCTTTGCGTCGAGCGCTTCGAGTGTCGTGGTCTGCGGCTTTGTGTTCGGCATGTCGAAGTAGGTTGTCACTCCGCCGTAAGCCGCAGCGCGGCTCTCTGTCTCCATGTCCGCCTTCTCGGTAAGGCCGGGGTCGCGGAAGTGGACGTGGCAGTCGATAACTCCAGGCATAACAAAACACCCCGTGGCATCCACGATATTGTCGTAGTCGCCACGAGGTGTTTCTGTACCTTCTATAATGTCTGTAATGGTGTCGCCGTCGACAACGACGGATGCTACGCGAGTAGCTCCCTCGTTGACCAGCTTACCACCAAATACTAATGTCTTCATATATCTTGGATGATAGTTATTTATCGTGTTTAGCGCTGTTACTCGGCAGCAGCAGGCTGCGCCAGTTGGTTAGGCGTCGGTCCGTCGGGCATCGGCTGTGCGGGCGCTGCGCCGGCAGGCGCTGTGTTCATGTCCTTCATGCCGTTCATGATAGCCTGATTCTCGAGCGCCTTCTGATAGAAGTCCTTCACGTACGGGTCGTTCTTGAACTTGTCTGTAGCCTTGCTCATGATGTCCTCTATCCACGGTGTGAGTTCGGGGTAGCGGTAGCCGATAGTCATCATGAAGAACACGCCCGGTCCGAGCACGTTGTCGAAGTTATCGGTGACGAACGTCGTTACGAGCTTGTCCTCTTCGGCGGTGAGTCGCATCGCTTCGTCGTTGAGTTTGCGTGTCACGGCGTCCATGTCGCTTCCGTCCATGATGGCGCGGTCGTGCGTGTGCAGCAGTTCTGCCTCCTGGTTCTTCAGTTGGTTGTACTTGTTGAAGAACTTGAACAGCTCGTCGTTGAGCGGAGTGCCGCTAACGATCTGCTGAGTGTTGTCGAGCTTGATGGTGATGTCGCCACTTTCTATCACGAGCGGCAGTATGCTCTCGTCGTCCATGAAGATATTGGCGAGACGCACCGTGTCGAACGTTCCGCAGAACTGGAACTGGCCGTGTACCACGTCGCACGAGTCGATCTTCTTGAAGTCGTTGTTGCTAAGCACCTTCAGGTAGAGCATGCGTCCGTCGAGCGTAGACACGTTCGACGATCCCTGAATGTTGTACGAGCTGGAGCACGATGCCAGTGTTATTATACCGAGTAAAGCGTAGAGTAGCTTCTTCATCATCTTTGGTTTTAAAAAAAAATGTTGGTTTCTTGTTGTCTTCTTTTATTCTTTGTCTGTAGCGGAAGCCTCTTCCTGCTTCTCTTCGGCGTCTTCCTTCGCTTCCTCCTTCTTCAGCTCCGACGCGATGCGGTGCATAGAGTACATCTCGAGGATGGCGGCTGCGAGCAGCAACATCACCCACTTGTTGTAAATGAGGTTGAAATATGTCACGGGGTCGGAGAACGAGTCTCTGAGCCACATGTTTGCGCTGTCTACCATGAGCAGACCTGCCAGCACGAAGAAGATGTCGGCGAAGGTCATTATCTTCTTCAGTCGCTTGATGGTGGGGTTCTGTCCTTCGTACGCCTGGTTCACCTGCATTGCTGCGAAGAGCAGTGCACCCAGCAGGTATATCCAGCAGACAATCTGCTGTGCGAACATGAACACGAAGCATCCGGCTCCGATGACCATCAGTATGCCTCCCGTGAGGAAGAGCGCGCTTTGTAGTGTATTTAGTTGTTTCATTATTGTTATTCTTTAGCTTGTTCGGGCTTTGGGTCGTCGCTGAGCACATAGATATCCTCGTCGTCGGCTTTCATGAAGTAGCGTTCGCGTGCGATCTTCTGGAACTCCTGCGTACCTTTTCGCATATCCTTAAGCTTTTTCAGGTCGCTTTCGTTCTGCGCGTTGTACTTGTCTATCTCCTCCTCCAGGTCGTTTATCTGCATTTCGAGCTGGAAGCGGTGAAGAAAGCTGTTCTCGTCGACGAAACCTACGGTAAGAATACCGATGATTATAGTGATGGCATATTTATAGTGGCTTATTAGAGCCAGAATGAGTTTCAAACGCCCCATTTGTCCTTTATTATATATAATGTTTTAGTGGTAAAGACACGTCAGTCGCTGCAGACTGGTCTTTATTACATGCAAACTTACTACAAATTTTTCATATTTCGACTGCTGCGCCCATTTTTTAGGGTTTATTATATAAACGGATTGTTTGGATATGCAAAAAATAGTTAACTTTGCATCGGTTCAAAATTCAGGAATAACAACATTAATAGAAAATAACATGAAGAAATTCATTGGAGTAGCCTTGGCTGCAGCGTGTGCTTGTCCTTCGCAAGCCGCTGGCGAGCAGACCAAGCTCGACACTACCCGTGTGAACAACCTCAACGAGGTGGTAGTGAAGGCTGTGAGAGCCCCGAAGAGTTCACCATTTGCAGTAGAGAACATCAAGAAGACCGAGCTCGAGCGCTTTGCCTCTTCAGGCAAGGAGCTGCCTATGCTCTTCGCCCGCACACCGGGTGTGCTCGCATGGAGCGAGAACGGCGTGGGCACCGGCACCGTCTATATGCGTATGCGTGGCGCTGCCGACAGCCGCATCAACGTCACGGTAGACGGTGTGCCCCTCAACTCGCCCGAAGACCAGTGCGTGTTCTGGGCTAACATGAACAGCTACGCAGCTCTTATGGGCAGCGCGCAGATACAGCGTGGCGTGGGTGCGTCTACCAACGGCGACGGAGCCTTCGGCGGTTCGGTGTCGCTCGCTACAGCCGCTCCGTCGCTTAAGCCTACCGTAGAGGTGACGGGTTCTTACGGCTCGTTCAACACCTATCGTGTCGGAGGCAACTTCTCTACAGGTCTGCTTGCCGACCACTTCATCATCGACGGCGCTTATCACGAGACCAACACCGACGGATACATCCACGGCACAGGCGGACGCTCTGGCTCTTACTACGGCGGACTGACTTGGCTCGGCGACCGTTTCAAGCTGTCGTACAAGAACATCGGCAACTTCGAGCACACGGGTCAGGCGTGGAACGGCGTTGCGGCGTGCAACTACGACGGCGATACCGACCTCAAGGCGTGGGGCATCAACAGCTATAAGGATATGTGGAAGCACGGACTGGGAAAGTTCAACTCGCTCTACGAGGAACTTGTAATACCGATGGATGACAACTGGGCTGCCGATCCTACAAAGCCGCTCACCACTGAACGCTACAAGATGCGCGACGGATCGTACTGGAAGCAGACTACCGACAACTTCGAGCAGAGCCACAACATCCTTAACTTCACCTGGCAGCCTGCCGACATGCGCTGGAGCCACTCTGTAACGGCTCACTACACATACGGCTACGGCTACTACACCGAGTTCAAGAAGGACACAAAGCTGGCTTCTAAGTTCGGCATCAACGAGATGTACGAGAAGAATGGCGAGCTGAAGCCCGTAAAGTCGGACGCTATACGCAAGAAGGGCCTTACACAGAACAACTACGGCGCTCTCTACAACGTCAACTACAAGGACGCTCTGTGGGACGTAATGGGCGGCTTCAGCATGCAGCTCTTCCGTTGTAACCACTGGGGCAAGGTGACGTACATC
>OBTM01000172.1_pt1 | contig 12473 bp, 15 predicted proteins | sample 1494911 | NCBI WGS metagenome assembly OBTM01 (sample SAMEA3360697, study PRJEB22359) | human gut metagenome | biome: ENVO:urban biome; feature: ENVO:human-associated habitat; material: ENVO:feces | place: Bangladesh | collected 2011 | reverse complement strand
TGGGTTTCTTAGAAATCATATCTATTTCAAGGGTCGAAAAGGGGGTGTCCCCCCTCATTCATTAATTTCAATTTTCATGACTCTTGCAAAAATAGTTATATATGGATATTTCGACTGATTTTTTTTCCATTCTTCTACCCAATCTCTACTTCTTTTTAGTTCTTCTTTATCACCCGTAGTACTGTAGGAATAGTATTGACATGATTTTAATTTGCATATAGTTTCCGTTGCACCATCTGAATGTGGATCAATAAAGACACATAGTGTTTTATCTTTACAAATAAAAATATCAGCTATGCCTATATTGGAAATTCTAAGATAATTATCTTTTGGCGGTAATACTCCCCAATATTTATAAGGTGTTATATAGCAACCCTTATATGTTTTCCAAACAGTGAACTCTACTTCATTGATAGTATAAAAAGTTCTATACCAAAATACCCTAAACAAAACAAATGCAAATATACAGAATCCGAGAAGGAAAGTTTTATGTACCTTTCTTCCTCGAAAATATTTATGTGATATTCTATTCATTTTTAATTTCCTCCCTATATTTTCCTCGAATTTCCCCAGTATATCGAATACTTTTTTGTATGCTCAGAACCTAATGGAGTATACTTATCCGCATCAAATCCAGCTAAAGCTCCTTCGTTAAAGATGATAGTTCCGTCATGATAGGTAGAAGCATAACATACACCACCCTCATAAATGCCTTTTCGAAAGTTACCGGGAGTTGGTACGTCAACAGCTACCCTTGCAGAAAGCAAGTCAACGCACATCGTACTTACGGAGGAACGGGCATTACGATTCAGTATGGAGCACGAAATCAATAATGGTATCAACAGACTAATTATTATTTTTGCCATGTATTAATCGTGTGTTTAAAATTGTATCACTACTTACATAAGTGATACCATCTATTTTGAACTTATTCTTTCTTATTAGAATCGTTATCTTTTTGTTGTTTTTATAAACAAGGTCGACCATAACATCAGCCATAAAGATTGCTAATTCTCTATGGCCAGAGTTTATGTTTTGTACAATATCATGTATTTCTTCCTTACATGTTATTTTGTATTTTTGATTCGTATCTATTTTTTCGATGTACACTTCTTGAACATCTGGTTCTACTATATGCTTTTGACATCCGGTCATACATATTAGTATGAATAATAAAATCTTTAATGTTTTGAACATAACTTTCTACTTTTAAGTTGAAATAATCTTATTATCACGATATTGTTGTGCTGCAGTAATAACAAAATAAACAGCTTTTATTGTTAAAGTTTTATTGTCTTCATCTACAATACGAACTCCATCTTTACCATTAAAATCTATAAATAATAATGGATTATTATTTGCATAGTAGTAAGTGGAAAAACTTGCATATTTCTCCTGCAAAGGGTCTGTAACCATCCCTTCCTCGATGTTGCCGTTGCCGTCCACTACAAGACGGTTGCTGCCAAGATGGTCCTTCACATAAAAATGCATTACTATTCCATTGTCGTCATCCACACTTGCGTAGCCACCATCGAAGAGGATAGCGGAAATGTTGTCATTGTCGTAGACGAGATTTGAACAGTAATAGTATTTGGTCTTAAGACGTTTAACTATCGGCTTCGCCATACTCATAAGGTGCGGATTATGTTTTACATGTAGCAAATATAGCGAAATATTGTATATGGTGTATGCGGAAAGACCATCCTTTTAACAAATATTATACTCTATGTCACAAGGATACATAAGATATGTTACACGGAGTTTGTTTCACTTTTCCCGACGGCACTCAGGTGAACATTAAACGTGTATACACTAGCATCGCAGATACGCTTACTAATAATGATTAGAAATGGTTCATGTTCTCATCACTATCTTGGATCTAAATATAAACCTTCTCGGCAAACTATATTCTTTAAGGTTTCACAATTTAATGAGCAAGAAACATTGAGGTAATAATCATATCCAAATTTAATATGTAATTTATGCTCTTTATTGCATAATACAACATATATATATTCCCTCAAAGACAAACGTATTATGTCTGTAATCTTTTCTGTTTGTTTTAATTGCGTCTGGTATCTGTAAGCTAAATCCGTTATCATATGTGATAAAATCCCATATTGGGTTTCTATCATCGCCCTAATATTTGTATATCCTTTTGCAATCATTTGTTTCCGTTATTAAAATCCTAATAAATCGTAGTCAACGCCATAACCAGGGTAATCGCCTTCCATTCCATCTGTTAGTGCATCCCAACGTTCTGCTTCATAGTTATGATAGGTATTATTATCTTGTTTATATTCTTCATAATCAATCCATTTTCCATTTTTATCAATATGTCCATTACCACCATAATCATTAACACTTGCAATTCCATCATTAAATGGATATGCCCACTGATATCGGAAAGGTATGACTGTTTCATTCATTTCATTTATGTATCCCCACTTATTTTTAAAAGCCACCGGTGCCAATCCCTCTGCAAAAGATTTTGCTTCAGAAAAACGGGAAGGGATAATCTGAATTCCGTACTTGTTAATATATCCCCATTTATCGAATTCTTTTACACCAGCCATTCCTTCCTTAAAATCCAATACTTCTATATATTTCCCTCCTACAAATTCACCATCTGAGTTTATAAATCTCCAATAAAAATGTTGATAAACAGCCGCCATACCATCAGAAAAAGGTCTTGCTTTCTCATAAATACAGTCAATAACTAAGTTGTTGCTTTTGTTAATATAACCCCACAAGCCATCATTTAAAACCAATATCAATTCCTCATTGGGTTTTATCATGAAATCTGGACAAAAGTGAACAGAATACCCACTCTGTTTCTCTCCGTGAAAATATTGGCATGGAATAATCTCTTTATTTTCTGACAAATCAAAAATACCCCAGTTCTCACCCTGGCGTACTTGTATATATTCCCCATCTAAAGTTGCTAGTCCGTCATATTCTTTTTCGTTCATTGTAATACCATTTTCTATTGAAAGAATATTATATTTCAAAGTATCATCTGTTTTAGAAAACTTTGAAATAGCAACAACATGATTGTTGAAAATAACTTCAATGTTATATACCTGCTCATTGATGGTAAAAAACTGACGTGATAGAACATCAAACACTATACATGATTTTGCAGAATAACCAACAATATACCTATTATCGTCTGCGTACAAGAAATCTTGCCAGATATATTGTTTGTTTGTATGAAATACTATCCTATCGTAAACACAATTAAGTAGATATTGATTTGAATTGGCTATTTCAATCAAACCATACTTATTACCGTCTGTAATACATAAAAATCCCCTGTCTAATAAATTATTATTATCGGCATTACTAAAAGATGCAAAGCCTGGATATTGGCACGGTACAACAATTTTCCCAATTTCATTTACCAGACCATAACACCCATTTTTCTGTACAACTAAATAATGGTATGCAAAGTCAGGACCATATCTGTTATATTTAAAAATGTACGAACAATCAAGGATCACTTTCAATTGTTTGTCTATCAATCCATAACCCTTATCTCCTTTTATTACTGCAAATCCATGAGTATCGAATGATGACATAATCTCTCCGATCTCATTATTCGATGAATCCATCAAAAAAGAATCAGTAAGCCCTATGCCATTTTTGCGTTCTTCTATCCAATTTGAATTGGAGTGCTTTGTATAATCTGATTTGTTTAATTGTGAATTCATTTTTTTTATTTAGTTATTGCTGATTTTCCAATGCCCACCCCTGTCAGATCCTATGCGTTGAATAATACCTTTATCAACCATCATCTTCAGACGACGCTTCACACTACTTTCATGAAGTCCCATTTTGTGTGAAATTTCGCTTCTACTTATTTGTGGCTTTTCCTTGATTAGTTCTAAAATCATTTTTATCTGGTCGCTTATCTGGTCGCTTTCTGGTCGCTTCTGGTCGAATATAGTCTTTTCTTGCCCTTCCTCCAATAAATTAGCCCACACAGAAGCTTTCATTATAAAGGCGACCAGATGATATTGGGGTTCCTTCGTGCCAATGGCAGAAAGCTCACGACACATACGGTCAACTCCTTCACCGAACTCCTTTACATAGTCGTAGGCTTTCAGGTACTCGGCTATCTTGGGATTACGGGAAAAATGGGTGTGGCGGATATTGTCGGTGCGGACGATACCTGGCAGCTTACCGGGGGTCTCGAACACAAGTCGGTCATCAAACATCTTTATCTGTATCTCCGTTCCTTTGATGCTATAATCGCGGTGGCAAACCGAGTTTACCGTCATCTCTTGTATCACGAACTTAGGATATTCCCTGTCGGTCTTGAAGAGTCCGTCCTCACCGAGATAGGAATGTTCCTTCACTTGCGTTTCGAGGTAGTCGATGGTTTTCTGTATCTGGTCGAGGATGCGCCCCTCGAAGGTGACATCCTTGATGACGTTCATTTCCCTGCCGACTTTCTCTTCCGTACCATAGTACTTGATAAAACGGACACGGGCACGAGGGAAAAAGTTCTGGGGATTCTTACCGAAGAGCAAGATGCAGGCAGTGCTGACTTGTGGTACATCGCCCTTGTAAGTCAGGAATCCTTTGTTCTCTTGCAGGTATTCCATTGGAGACTTGCCATAACCAATGCGCTTCATATATGCTTTTACGGCATCTATGTCGATATCCTCGATAGTGGCATCGTAGGCAGGGCTGTCCTCATAGTATCGTTCACCCTTGTCATACATCAGTTGCAGACGTTCCTCAAAGGGTAGCTTACGCGACTTGTCGCCCACCCGCCAAAACACCTCATCGGCTTGGTTGGCATGGAGGCGAGGACTGGCCGGGACATGGATTATCAGTATGTGGTTGTCATTGCCCTCGCTGTCTTGGCAAGGCATGAACTCTGTCGTAACAGAAATGGTGGGTACACAGAAATCAAACGGAGTGCGAAGTATCTCGTTCAAATGAGCCTTGTCTTGGTTGACACCCTCGATACGACGAGTCTTGTCGGATATACCTACGGCTATCATGCCGCCATCGGCATTTGCCATAGCGACAATAGTGTTGGCGAGAGCCTTCGGTTCTATATGAATGCTCTTGCAGTCGAAAGTCTGCCCTTCGGGCATCTGACGTATCTCTTCGATAGTATATCTCATATTCTGTTCATTCCACTTTTAAAAATGCATTACTATTCCATTGTCGTCATCCACACTTGCGTAGCCGCCGTCGAAGAGGATGGCGGAAATGTTGTCATTCGTAACTACTCACCACCTCAACCTTACATCTTCTCGCTGTCAATGTTCACATGATTGACATTGACGTCTTCGTGTAGGAAGATGCGGGCTGTTTCGCGGAAGCGTTCTTCACTTTCTGTGGTGAAATAGCGGCATGTGCCGCCTTTTGTGAGCTTTTGCTCCATCTCGGGATGACGGTTGAGGTAGTCGGCAAGCGAGTTGGCTACGTAGGTGCCCTGCGCCATTATGCGCACTCCGTCTGGAACGTTCTTCACAACCGAACTCATGAGCAGCGGATAGTGGGTGCAACCGAGGATGATGGTGTCGACGAGCGGATCCTTGCGCATCAGTTGGTCGATGCGCTTCTTCACGAAGTAGTCGGCGCCGGGCGAGTCTGCTTCGCCGGCTTCTACTATCGCTGCCCAAAGCGGGCAGGCAATGCCCGAAACCTCAATATCGGGGAAGAGTTTCTGAATCTCTATCTTGTACGAATCGCTCTTGATTGTGCCTTCTGTGGCGAGTATGCCCACATGACGTGTCTTTGTTAGTTTGCCAACCTCCTCTGCCGTGGGGCGGATGACGCCAAGCACGCGACGGTCGGGGTCGAGCACGGGCAGATCGCGCTGCTGAATGCTGCGCAGCGCTTTTGCTGAGGCTGTGTTGCAGCCAAGGATGACGAGGTGGCAACCCATGCTGAAGAGTTTCAGAACCGCTTGACGCGTGAACTGGTAGACCACTTCGAAGGAGCGCGAGCCGTATGGAGCGCGTGCGTTGTCGCCGAGGTACATATAGTCGTACTGCGGGAGGAGTTGGCGGATGCCGTGAAGGATGGTGAGTCCGCCGTAACCAGAGTCGAAAACACCGATTGGACCGGGATTAGAGGGAAATGGCATAATTTTCTATTTTATATAAAGCGAAAATTGATAATTGAAACCTGTGGCAGCCGTGTATTTACGGCGGTCAGCAATTTCAATTATCAATTTTCTTTTTTCCTAATATGTAGCAGCTTTCTGCCTTTAGTTCAGCGCCTCTTTGATAAGCTCTGTAGCGTCTTCGCCCATTTCGGGGTTGACGTACGGGCAGGCGTCGCCGTCGGTGTTGAGGATGAAGGCGTAGCCCTGAGCCTGACCTACCTTTGTGAGGGCATTGTAGAGCTTGTTCTTCACCGGCGCGAAGGCGTCTGCCTCTGCCTGCTTCAGAAGGCGCTGCGACTCGTTCTTGAAGTTGATGTTCTTCTGCATCATCTCCTGGAGTTCAGCCTGGCGCTTGCGCAGGATGGCAGGCACGAGGTCTTTCTGTACGTCGAGAAACTCTTCGTATTTGCTGTTGAACTCGTCTTCAGCGCGCTTCATCTCTGCGTCGTACTTCTGTCTCAAATCGTCGATGCTGCGCTGTGCCATGACATAGTCGGGCATTGATTTGAGAACGTTGTCGAAACTGAAATAGCCGAAGCGTGTCTGTGCGTTCGCCGTGAGCGAGAGTACGCCGAGCACGATGAGAAGGAACAATTTCTTCATGTCTTTTGCTGCTTTATATTGTTGTCAATTGAATAGTAATGGTTGAGTGTGCGGCTGCCACGGCAGCCGCTGCTTGCGTAAGAGAGCTGTGCTTTCTTACTTTGTTGTCTTGTTGAGCTGAGCCTTAACCTCTGCTGTAACGTCCTTGCTGAGAGTCTCGCTGATGTAAGGTATGCCGCTTGTTACGTCCATGATGTAAACGTAGCCGCCTGCCTTGCCTACAGCCTTGATAGCCTCAACGAGCTTGTTTGTGATAGGGCTGATCTTGTCCTGCTGGAGCTTGCCGAGAGCCTGCTGGTTGTCCTGCGCTGTCTGCTGGATCTTCTGGTACATCTGAGAGAGGCTATCCTCGGTCTCTTTGCGCTTTGTCTCGTTCATTGTAGACTTGTTCTTCTCGTAGTCCTCGTACTTGCGCTGCATTTCGTCCTGCATAGCCTTGAGGTCGTTGTCGTACTGCTTTGCCTGTGCTTCTACCTCGCCGCGAGCCTTGATGAACTCAGGCATAGAAGCCATGATCTCCTGTGCGTTTACGTGACCGAACTTCTGTGCGAATGTTGCCATTGGCATGAACAACATAAGCATTAAAATCAATTTCTTCATTTTTGCTTTTTATTTTTTTGTTATTAATTATTTCTTTTCTAAGCCGAACTAAGCCTTCCTAAGCCTTTTTATGCCTTTCTAAGCCTTTCTAATTCAAAACTCTTTAGTTGGCGTAGCCCAGTTTCTGCAGCACTTCGTTGCTGATGTCAGCCTTTGGCGAACCGTAGATTACGCCGGTGTTGCTTGAGCGGTCGAGCACGAGCGAGTAGCCGCGCAGCTCTGCTATCTCCTTAACGGCGGTGTATATCTCCTCCTGGATAGGCGACATGAGGCTTTCGCGCTTCTTGAAGAGTTCGCCTTCCGGTCCGAAGTACTTGCGTTTGAGGTCGCTGGCGTCCTTCTCCTTCTTCATGATTGCCTCCTGGCGTGCCTTCTTCTGCTCCTGCGAGAGGAAGACCATCTCGTTCTGATAGTTCTTGTACATGGTAGACGCCTCGGTGTTGAGCGCCTCCACTTCAGCCTGCCATTTCTTCGACACCTGGTTGAGTTGCTCGTTGGCGCGCTCGTATGCAGGTATGTTCTTCAGAACGTACTCCATGTCGAGTAGCGCGTACTTCTGTGCGTTTGCCGTCAGCGCTGCCGAGAGCGTGATGAGGCATACTAATAAGAACTTCTTCATTTTGTTTCTGTTTATTCTTTTGTTTTAAGCGTTGCGCGCCGACCGTTGCGTGTGTTGCGCCGGTCGGTGCGGCTGTTAGAATTCCTGACCGAGGATGAAGTGGAACTGCGATCCGCCCTTCGTTCCGAATACCTTGTCGAAGCCGTAAGCCCAGTCGATACCCATCATACCCACCATCGGGAGGAAGATGCGCAGACCTACGCCGGCAGAGCGCTTCATATCGAACGGGTTGAACTTGCGGGTTTCGGTCCAAGCGTTACCGCCTTCGATGAATCCGAGGCCGTAGATAGTGGTGTTGCCGAGCAGGAACGGGTAGCGCAGCTCGAGCGTCATGCGGTCGTATGCGTAGCCTTCGTGGCCGTACGGTGTGAGTGATCCGTTCTCGTATCCGCGCAGACCGATGGTCTCCTCGGCGTACGATGTAGAGTAGCCGGTCATGCCGTCACCACCCATGTAGTAGGTCTCGAACGGCGACTTCTTCCACTTGTTGAACGAGCCGAGCAAGCCGAACTCAACGCGTGTCATGAGCACGAGGCATTTCTGTCCGCTTGTGAGTGCGGTGAACATGCGGCCCTTGAACTTCCACTTGTGGTATTCTACCCAGCGGTACTTCTCCTGCTGTTCGCGGTTGTATGTAGCCGACTTCGGGTTGTTGGCGAGGTTCTTGTAGTCCTTGCCGTCCCATGCCGACCACGGCGGGGTGATAGTTACCGAGGCTGTGAACTCAGAGCCGCGGCGCGGGAAGAGCTGGTTGTCGGTAGAGTTGCGCGAGAGCTGTATGCTGAGGTTGAGGTTGTTGGAGTTGCCGTTGGTCATGAGGAAGTAGCTCCAGTTCTTCAGCATGTAGCGTGTGTACTGCAGCGAGAGCGACAACTGGAAGAAGTCGTCTGGCCAGCGCAGCTGCTTGCCCCATCCGAGCGAGAATCCGAACAGCTTCACGTACTTGTCGGGGTCGTAGAAGCTCTCGTAGTTGTTGTAGCCGTTATAGTTGCCGTAGCCGTACATATAGTTATAGTAGTTGTTGAAGTAACCACTATTATAGTAGTTGCTCGACACGTCGGTCTGCTTAGAGAAGTAGGCGCCTACCGAGAACTGTATCGGTCGTTTGCCTCCGAACCAGTTGGTAGAGTACGACATGTTGTACGACTGGTAGTATGTACCGTTGGTCTGTGCTCCGATAGAGAGCACCTCGCCGTCGCCTACGGGCAGGAATCCGCGGCGCTCCTTGTTCTTTCCGAAGAGGTTGCGCATAGAGAAGTTGTTGAGCTTCAAGCCGATGCGTCCGATTACGCCGGTCTGTCCCCATCCGAGCGAGAACTCAATCTGGTCGTTCGACTTCTGTTCGAGGTTCCAGTTGATGTCTACGGTTCCGTTCTCGGGGTCGGGCTTCGGGTCCGGGTTCACCTTCTCCGGGTCGAAGTGTCCCATTGACGCGATCTCGCGTGCCGAACGCTGCAGAGCCTCCTTAGAGAAGAGGTCGCCCGGCTTTGTACGCAGTTCGCGGCGCACCACGTTCTCGTACAGACGGTCGTTGCCGTTGATGCGCACGTGGTTGATGTGTGCCTGCGGACCCTCGAAGATACGCATCTCGAGGTCGATAGAGTCGCCCACGATGTTCACCTCTGTCGGGTGGAGCGAGTAGAAGAGGTAGCCGTTGTTCCAGTAGTTGTTGCCCACAGCGTCCTCGTCTTCGGTGAGTCGCTTGTTCATAAGCTTCTGGTTGTAGACGTCGCCCTTCTTCATGCCGAGCACGGCAGCGAGATAGTCGGAGCTGTATATCGTGTTGCCCACCCATGTGATGTTGCGCACGTAGTACTTCTTGCCTTCGTCCACCTTCACGCGCATGCTCACGTGCTTGTCGTCGACGTTCCACACCGTGTCGCTCACGATGTATGCGTCGCGGTAGCCCAGCTCGTTGTACTTGTCGATGAGCTTCTGCTTGTCGTTCTTCCAGCGTTCGGGCGTGTATTTCTTCTTGAACTTCAGGAGCGTAGCCATCTTGCCCGCCTCGTGAGTCTCCTTGAACACACCTTTCTTTATTATATTACCCTTTATCTTGCTTGTGGCGAGCGCCTTGTTGCCTTCGATGAAGATGTCGCGCACCTTCATCTTCTGCTTTTTGTCGATGATGACGTCGAGAATCACCTGGTTCTTGTTAGCCACGTCGTCGCGCTGCACGATCTGTATGTCGGCGTTCTTGAAGCCCTTCTCGTCGAAGTATTTCTTTGCGAGAATCTTCGCGCGGTCTATCATGTTAGGTGTAATCTGTGCGCCCTTGAGCAGTCCGAGCTTCTCCTCCATGTCCGTACGCTCCGACTTCTTCAGTCCGACGTAGTTGATGGTAGACACGCGCGGACGCATCTGCAGATGGATGTGCAGATAAGCCTTGTCGTTTACGAGCGAGTCGACAGAGATAGATACCTCTGAGAAGAGTCCGTACTTCCAGTAGTGCTTCACGGCGTCGGTGATAGCCTCGCCAGGCAGTTCTATCTGTTGTCCGATAGAGAGTCCGGAGATGCCAGTGAGCATGTAGTCCTCGTAGCCTTCCGCTCCCGACACGGCGAGTCCGCCGAGTGTCACAGTGCGCGGGGTTCCTGCATACGAGATGTCGGGGTATGTAATCTTGTCCTGCGCTTGGGCTGCGAAGCTGCTTACAAGGATGCAGGCTGTTGTCAACACCTTAATTATATTCATCGTTTTTCTCTTGATTGTTCTTTTTCTGATTATTGAGGGGCTTATTTTTGCTCAGCCTCCACTTGCGCCTCTGTCTTTCCGAAGCGTCGCTGGCGTCGCTGGTAGTCGGCGATGGCTTGGTGCAGACCTTCTTCGTCGAAGTCGGGCCAGAAGGTGTCGCAGAAGTACAGCTCCGAGTAGGCTATCTGCCAGAGCAGGTAGTTGCTTATGCGCTGCTCGCCTCCGGTGCGTATGAGCAGGTCGGGGTCGGGCATGAAGCTCGTTGTCATGTGTTCGGAGATGAGCTGCTCGTTGATGTCGGCGTCCTGAATATTGCCTGCAGCGAGATCGGCTGCTATCTCTCGTGTAGCCTTCACGATCTCCCAGCGCGACGAGTAGCTGAGCGCTACAACCATCGTCATCGCCGAGTTGTGGGCTGTGTGGTCCATAGTCTCCTGCAGCTTCTGCTGCACCTCCTTCGGCAGGCGCTCTATGTCGCCGATGACCTGGAAGCGCACGTTGTTCTTCATGAATATCTCGTCCTCAAGCGATGTGAGCACAAGACCCATGAGCGCAGCCACCTCGGTAGCGGGGCGGTTCCAGTTCTCGGTAGAGAAGGTGTAGAGCGTGAGATACTTCACGCCGAGGCGCGTACACTCTGATGTGATGCGGCGCACGGCGTCTACTCCTGCCTGATGGCCGAAGCTGCGCGGCTTGCCTCGCTCTGCTGCCCAGCGTCCGTTGCCGTCCATGATGATGGCGATGTGCTGGGGTATGTTGGTTGTATCGAGTTTTTCCATATTCTGTTTTTTTTAAGGGCGGCGTTTAGGCCTTTCTAAGCCTTCTTAAGCCTTCCTAAGCCATTGCTTTCAACTAAGCCTTCCTAAGCCATTGCTTTCAACTAAGCCTTTCTAAGCCTTCTTAAGCCTTCTTAAGCCATTGCTATCTTTTCTCTAAGCCTTTCTAAGCCTTAGCTAACTAAGCCCTCCCCGACGGGGAGGGTTGGGAGGGGCTACTCATCCGCATTATGGCAGGTGCGGCATTTCGCCATGAAGCTGTACGTCAGCGTGAGCTGTAGGGCAGAGTAGCAGTCGGTGTTCTTGAAGAGTCCGCTGCTCTCTATGTTGTACGGGTCCTTTACGCCGTCGAGCTTGTCGCTGAGCGAGAAGTGTACAGCCCATTCGAGTCCGAGGTTCAGTCGCGGTCCTATCTTGTACTTCACGCCCAAGCCGAGCGGCACGTTAGCCGTGAACACGTTGTTGCCGCCGCCCGTCACGAACGTGGCACCCAGTCCGCCGAAGACGAACGGCGTGAAGCGCTTCGCTCCGCGGTAGTCGCGTCCGGTGCCGTAGGGCCAGAAGTTGTATTCGTACGTCACGCTGGCGTCTACGAGCGTGTTGCTGAACGAGTAGGGGTTGCCGACGAAGTCGGGGTAGTAGGTCTTCACATCCTTAGAAGACCCCGTCAGTTTGCCGTACATAGCCGCCATCTTCACGCCCATATACGGGTTGAATATGCGGCGCAGGACGACCGAGCCGCCCATCTGCATGTTGCTCAGCACGCTGCCGTTGAAGTCGCCCTCGTACGACACGAGGCCTACGCCCGCACCAATCTCCATGCGGTATTCGTCGTCGGTCTGCGCCTTAGCCGTCGCAAACGTCAGAGTCATCAAGAGAAGGGTGAGGATTTTCTTCATTGTCATTAGAGTGCAACCTGTCGGTTCTTTATTCTGTGAGACCGGTCGGTTACTGTCTAACCGTTAGCCCGGTCTGTTCTTTTTTTATTCTATGAAATCGGTCTGCTCTTTCTTCCATCCGAGGCGGTTGATTCTTCCGCGCCATGTCG
>OBTM01000171.1_pt1 | contig 12562 bp, 7 predicted proteins | sample 1494911 | NCBI WGS metagenome assembly OBTM01 (sample SAMEA3360697, study PRJEB22359) | human gut metagenome | biome: ENVO:urban biome; feature: ENVO:human-associated habitat; material: ENVO:feces | place: Bangladesh | collected 2011 | reverse complement strand
CACTCGACCGCAAGGACCCAGTGGCAGATGCTCAGGGCGTGAAGTACTACGAGGGCTTTGCTGTTAACTGCATCCGTGATACCTACTTGAAGGATCACGAGGCACCAGAAGATTGCGAGTACTATCTCTGCGGACCTCCAATGTTGATCAAGACCGTAACCGATTATCTGGATTCTCTGGGAGTAGATCCTGAGAGCATCATGTATGATAACTTCGGATAAAGATAATAAAAGCCGTTGAGCTCATGAGTAGCCTCATGATGCCCAACGGTTTTTTTGTATTGTTAACAGACTTCTTGACTATAAATCTTGGCAGTTTGTCGTTTTTTTCCTAATTTTGCATCACGTTATCCGTCACAATGGATCAACAGTGACAGAATCGTATCAAAATAATAGAAATCAAAAGGAAAGAAGAATTATGAAATACCTCTTATTTTCGGATATACATGGCTGTTTGCCAGCATTAGAACGGGCACTCGACTTCTATGAGGCTCAGAAGTGTGATATGATGTGCATCATGGGTGACATCATCAACTATGGTCCCCGCAACCGCATTCCGGAGGGCATCGACCCTAAGGGCATCGTGGAGCGCCTCAATGGTCTGGCAGACCATATAATCGCCGTACGTGGCAACTGTGATGCAGAAGTAGATCAGATGTTGCTCGATTTCCCTATCATGGAAACCTACGCCCTGCTCGTGGATGACGGCAAGCGATACCTGCTGACCCACGGACATATATATAATAAGGAGAACATGCCTAAGGGACCTTATGATGCCATCATCTACGGTCATTCTCATCTCTGGGAACTGTCGCATTCCGACCGTGCCATCTGCAATACGGGCAGCATCACCTTCCCTAAGGGCGGCAATCCTCCTACCATCGCCACCTTAGAGGACGGCAAGTTCACCATGTACAATTTGGATACATTGGAAGTCATGGCTACCATGGAGGTGTAATCAAAAAAGGAAAATCCTAACAATATGATCGAGGAATATCAAATCAGAATTCTGCCAGAACAGGCAGCGAGCGAGGAAGGCATCAAGCGCTATCTCGCCAAGGAAAAGGGGTTGGATGTGAGAACACTCAACCAGGTGAGGGTGCTCAAGAGAAGCATCGATGCCCGTCAGCGCACCATCTTTGTCAATCTCAAGGTGCGTGCCTATATCAATGAGTTTCCGCAGGACGACCAGTATGTCCATACGGAATATCCCGACGTGAGCAGTAAGCCTTGTGTCATCGTGGTGGGAGAGGGACCTGGCGGTCTCTTTGCTTCCCTCAAACTCATCGAATTGGGTTACAGACCAGTGGTTTTGGAGCGTGGCAAGGATGTGCGTGAGCGCAAGAAAGACCTCAGTAATATCACCAAGACCCAGAAGGTGGATGGCGAGAGCAACTACTGTTTTGGTGAGGGTGGTGCAGGTGCCTATAGCGACGGCAAACTCTATACCCGCAGCAAGAAACGTGGTAGTGTGGATAAGATACTGAATGTGTTCTGTCAGCATGGAGCCAATACGAATATCTTAGCTGATGCCCATCCGCATATCGGTACCGATAAGTTGCCGCGTGTCATCGAGAATATGCGCAATACCATTCTCCAGTGTGGCGGTGAGGTGCATTTCCAGACCAAGATGACCCGCTTCGTCTTGGAGGGCGACAAGGTGATAGGTGTGGAGGCTGTCAACCTGCAGACGGGTGCGGAGGAAAACTATCGTGGACCTGTGATCTTGGCTACCGGTCATAGTGCCCGTGACGTGTATCGTTATCTCGCTTCTTCCAAGATAGAGATTGAGGCGAAGGGCATTGCGGTGGGTGTCCGTCTGGAGCATCCTTCTCAGATTATCGATCAGATACAGTATCACAACAAGAACGGTCGTGGCAAGTATCTGCCTGCAGCCGAATACAGTTTTGTAACCCAGGTGGATGGCAGGGGCGTATATAGTTTCTGTATGTGTCCGGGCGGTTTTGTGATTCCTGCAGCTACGGGTCCAGAACAGCTTGTGGTCAACGGTATGAGTCCGAGCAACCGCGGTACGGCATGGAGCAATTCGGGCATGGTGGTGGAGACGCATCCTGAAGATGTAGCGCCATTTGTGAAGGATCATCAGGCAGTGTTGGAGGAAATCGAACTTCGCAGACAGGAGGATTCTTCACTCTTCACTCCTCACTCTTCCCTCCAAATGATGTATTTCCAGGAGATATTGGAGAAACAGTGCTGGCAGCAGGGCAACATGAAGCAGACGGCGCCATCTCAGCGCATGGCCGACTTTGTGAACAACCGTTTGAGTTACGACCTGCCTAAGAGCAGTTATGCGCCGGGTCTGGTATCCAGTCCGCTTCATTTCTGGATGCCGTCATTTGTGAGCAAGCGTCTGCAGGAAGGATTCAAGACATTCGGCAAGAATGCGCATGGTTTCCTGACCAATGAGGCGATACTGATAGCGACGGAGACTCGCACCTCTTCCCCGGTCCGCATCGTTCGCGACCGTGAAACCTTGCAGCATGTCCGCATCCAGGGTCTCTTCCCTTGTGGTGAGGGAGCCGGCTATGCCGGTGGCATCGTTTCTGCAGGCGTGGATGGAGAGCGCTGTGCCGAAATGTGTGCGCAGTATATGGAGCAGCTGTGATTTAAAATAATCAAATATAAAAAACACCTGAGCATCATTTCGCTGCTCAGGTGTTTTTGTCGGAATATTTAGGCTTACATCACGTCTTCTATTTTCCAATCTGTAATATTATGTGTAGCGACATCAAAGTTGATGCCTACCTTTACGATTGGCAAGCCACATAGAGCAAAACGTTTAGGATATTCCTTGAGGTCAATCTGTTTCATCGCTGCAGCTGCATCCTTATTGAGTTTCAACTCAAAGAGATAGAGATGCGTAGCTGTTCTCAGTACCATATCCACTCTTCCTGACGGAGTGCGAACTTCTACGTCCACGTAATTGTCAAGAATAGAGAATATCACATACATCATCTGCTGATAATGTCCCTCTGAATCTGCCTGATTGCAATACGGAACCGTGGCAAGAAAAGCTTGAAGCATCTGCAAAGCCCCATTCATATCATTACGGCGAATAAGAGCCGACATCTTTGCGATGGTGGTTGCTCCCTTAGGCGTAGTCATACCTATATAATTAGGTAAGAGACTACGATATAATCCAACACGGATTTCTTTGTTTGGGATATCAAGCGTAAAAAGCTCAGTTTCAGGGTCGTATCCTTTTATAGTTATATAACCACTTTGATACAGTAAAGGCATGATGGACACCATCATTTCGGTCGGTGCGTCAAAGTCTGATTTGTCTGCCTCACAACGTCCTATATCAGAAGGCATTACTTGAAATTTCTTAAGCATTTCTATCAGATAGGTAGGTGTGCCAGAAGTAAACCAATAATAATCCAACTTACTTTTAGCCATAGCATTCAGCAGACTATAGGGATTGAAGATGTCGGGGGACTGGGCAGCAAAGTGATAACCGTCATAAAACTCTCGCAATGCATCAAGAGTCTGAGTTCGGGTTAGATTCATCTTGACTGCCAAAGCATCAACATCTGCTGACATCTGAGTCTCCAATTCCTCTTTGGTAATACCGCAGATTCCAGCGTACTCATGATCCATGCTGATATTGGTGATATTATTGAGTTCACTGAAGATGCTCATCTGCGAAAATTTAGTGATGCCAGTGAGGAAAACAAAGCGAAGCATAGGTTCGCAGTCTTTCAAAGGACTATAGAAATTACGCATGACATTGCGCAAATCTTTCAAATGAGAATCTTCATGCACAACATCAAGTAGGGGAGCATCATACTCGTCAATGAGTACAACCACCTGCTTGCCAGTTTGCTGATAAGCTTTAATAATTAAATCTGCCAAACGGGTATTAGGATCCTGACGTGGAGTATCAATACCAAAAAGTTTCTCCAGTTTATTCAATTCGAAATCCAAATATCTTTCCAGCTGGTCTTTCTCCATGTGTTTACCACCAGCCATGCTGAAATGCAGGACAGGATATTCCGTCCAGTCCTTTTCCAACTTTTCAATAGCAAGTCCTTTGAAGAGTTCCTTCTTTCCCAGAAAATAACTCTTAAAGGTAGAAACCAATAGTGACTTTCCGAAACGGCGTGGACGGCTTAAGAAGAAATGTTTTCCACCGCTATGAGTCATGCGATAGACATATTCCGTCTTATCAACGTACAGCAGATTTCGGGTGATGATTTCCTCGAAAGTCTGGATTCCAACTGGATATAATTTCAATTCTGCCATGGTTTGTTCTTTTAAGTTTCTGGTGATAATACCTTATCAGCCTATTTGCTTTTGCAAAGCTAATCATTTTATTCGGAATAACAAAGGAAAAAGGCTAAAATCTGCTGCTTGTGCAATCGATTGCATTAAAATAAGTGTAGAAATATGTGGTAAAAGTGAACAGGTTTTAGATATTTTTACTATCTTTGCCCGATAAAAGTTAGTATAATAAAAGTTTCTGACTAAGTAATGGATATTGCTAAAAGCATGTTCATCTCAAAATAATTAGACAAAGTTAAAAATGACGTATAAGTTCCTAAAAGAAGTGATGATTATCTAACTGAATAGTTTCAAGGTCATCTACCTGCTCATAGAAGCTTAGAACAACATATAAATAATAACTTAACTAAAATAAAAGATGAAAAGATTTTTTACGTTTTTAATGGCGGTTTGGGCTTTATTGTCCATATCGCAAACGGTAAAGGCAACAAATACATATTATGTACGAGGTGCCTTTGGAGATGGTGCTTGGCCTGCTGTAAAAAGTGGTTTAGCTATGACACCTAAGGGTACTGTAACTCCAACAGAGAAGTATTGCAGTTTTTATTTGATTGGAAATTTGCATAATGATGAGGATTGGGCTAACGGAGCAACAGCTAATAGTTTCAACACTATCGATGGTATGACATATACTTATACCTTTACAGGTGTAGAGAAAACTGTCTATTTCCGTGTTCAAGGTTATGATCCTGATAAAAATAAGTTTGAAAATGATTTTGCTCCAAATACTACAGATGGCAAAGACAAGGAATTAACAACAACTTTCCAAACTGTTGCATTTAAGCCTTATACTTCTGCAACGGCTTGGACAATTGAAGCTAAATCTGGTAAGACTTATACCATTACTTTAGATTATTCTGATACGTCTAAACCACAGATTAAGTATTCAGTGCAGGAGAGTGGTAGTGTAACTCCTCCAATTCCTCTTACCAATCCAATTGCTGATCGTAAATACAGCGAGGGTTATTATCTTGTAGGTAACTTCTTCAACTTTGATGGTGACACAATCAACTATAAAGATGCTGTGTTTAAATTCAAGCAGCAAAAAGATGATGCAGAAGGTAATGCCGTTTATATGTTAGAAATTCCTGCAACTCTTACTGCAAGAGCTCAGGTAATGAGTGTGGACGCAACAAGAACTCCTGTTGCTGTTTATGGTCCTGGTATTGTTCGTGCTATTAATAACTCTACTCTTCCTGTTGGTGAAGATAATCAAACCGCAACTACTGGAATTCAGAATTTAACACCCAGTCCAGAGATAGTGGATGATGGTACTAATTGCTGGGATATGACAACGCGTAGAACTAAGCGTGATGGAGTAGGTCAGGACGGATCATATAAATATTATATAACAGTAGATAAAACTACGGGTAAGCCAAGTAAGTGGGAGATTAAATATACGGATTTAAAGCGTGTTGCATTTTTATTGTCAACGAATCCTTTGAGTTCGGCTTTAACTGTAGGAAGTACTCGTGCTAAAAATACATTTGAAGGTCAAAGTGATATAATTCATGCTAATTTTAACTCTGGTAAATATTTTGGTAGTTTATACATGGATACAGATGACGAATATTATGGAGTTTCTAATGACCTTAGTGTAAATCGGGGCGTGAATTATTGTTATAAAGGCTATGGAGCAATTGAGAATAATATTGATCGTCCAACTTATAATAAATTGTTCTTGTTTGGTAATGGCGGATTGGATGTAACTAATTCGGCAAATACAAAGGCAGCTGCAGATTGGGGTACATTTAAGTGCCCTACAAAGAGTGGTGTTTATGTCTTAGAGTTTAATACCAATATGGGTAATAATGATGTTGAAATGTATCACGGAGGTACTGGTGCTGAAATAAGGAAAACTGACTTTAAAGTTATTAAGTCCCTCTCAATGGTAGGACCTGCTATTCCAGGAACAACTACTGGCAATGAGTGGGATTGGGCATCTACTGTTGCTGATATGGATTTTGATGTTTCAGAAAACTGCTATAAGTTGACAATAGCTACAACTGAAGACAATATGAATCAGGTGTTCCGATTTGTCGGTAATCATAAACAAGCAATCAACTGGTTTGAAAATGGTACAGATCCAGAGAATAAGGCAGCAAATTATCCTTATTCTGAAACTAATCCAATAGGTCATAAAGCTTCACCTTCTGATCCTAATGAGGTTTCTTATACTCAGAACGGTCTGACAGAAAGTACGGATGAGAATCTCAATATCATATGGAATCGTCCTGCCGGTACTTGGACTGTAAGATTCCATATCTATACTTATCTGAATGGTAATGATCCTTCTTTCAGATATTTCTATACTATTTCAGAGAATAGAGATTTGGAACTTCGTGATTTTGGAGATGTAGTTTATAAGTCTGAAACTCGTAATATTTTGAAAAAAGGTGAGTATCGATACTTCAGAACATGGAGTGATGATACGGCTTGGAAGCGTCCTGAGAATGTGGATGTCTTTGTTGTATCAAAAACTCCTGCAGATAAAACTAGTAAAGGAGGTTTTGAATTGACGAAGATTAATAATTTTAATACTTCTGAAGATGTTATTCCTGCAAAGACGGGTGTAATCTTGGCTTTGAAGAAAGATACTGAAGTTCCTGGTGCTGTGTTCCATAAGAGAAAGTCTTTGATTAATTATAATACTTTGGTTATTCCACTGGAAGAGGCAACTAATAAGGATTTGGTTTATACTGGAGGAGACAATCGCTTGTTGCCTCTTATCAAAGCTCAGGTAGTTCCAACCAAGGAAGGTGATCACTACAACTATCTCTTTGGCTTCTATCGTGCCAATAAGGTCTCGAATGATCAAACCTATGAAGCTAATGATTTCCTTTTGGGCTTCTGGATTTCTAATGGTACAGGCGTTTTCTATAGCAACAGTGCTTATCTACCAATCGATGAGGCTACTGCCAAGAAGATGAATTTGGGAGTAAGATATAATGACTTTGATTCTACCACACTAGCCAAGAAGGTTCCTGGAGTCTTGTTCGATTTTGCTAATGTTGGCGGTACAACAGGTATCAACGAGGTGGTAAATCAGAGCACTAAGTTGAATGACGGCAAATACTACACCCTGAGTGGTCAGCAGGTAGAGAAGCCTACAGCAGGTGGTATCTATATCCACAACGGCAGAAAGTTCGTGGTTAAGTAAATATAAACATTGTAGAACAAGTAAGCAAAGAGTAAAATGAAAAAGAAATATATACAACCAAATGTTTCAGTAAGTTTTGTAGTTGTGGAGTCACTACTGCAGTCTGCCTCTCGCGGTGTAGCTAGAGAGGAAGGTGAAGATTGGGGTACTTGTTCCAAGAAGCACGACTTCTCTTCTTGGGATTACGGTTTCGATGAGGAGGATGATTCAGAATCTAATTCCAGCAGCAAGTCACTCTGGGATTAAGTGAAAATTCAGATGAAATGAGTTTGAAACAAAAATATTCAGAGTTTATATAACAAACTTTTATTAATCATCTTTTACTAAAGTTAGGCGAGGATTGCAGGGATGCAATCCTCGTTTTTCGTTTAGCAGGTTGTTAGTGAGGGGGATGGGGCAGATTTCTATAATTCATAAACGTCATAACTCATTGAATATGGGAGATTCTTATTTCTGAGTATTTTGCTGATAACTTGAAGGATTCTTGCTGTTTTTTTTGGTATTTTCGATAAAATAGCTTATTTTTGCATCACATTTCAGTTAAACGTTTTAAAAGGAGATGAATATGAAACGGATAGAAGAACAGCTGAAAGAATATGAGGATAGTTTGAAGGCTTATCGTGATGTCAAAAACTCTATAGATACGGCTTTGGAAAAGGGTCGTGAGGAAGGAATGGCGGAAGAAAAGCTATCCACAGCTCGCCGCCTTCTTTCAATGGGTCTTTCTGAAGAGCAAGTATCAGCAGCCACCGAACTTCCACTGGAGGTAATCCAGAAATTGAGGGAACAAGCCTGAACTGGCTGAACTTTCAGGAACTTAAATGATAAATCCTGTATTACATCATATCTTATCAATTATGGGAGAAACGAATAATAGAATATTACCTGTAGGCATACAGTCTTTTGAGAAAATTCGAAAGGAAGGTCTGCTCTATGTTGACAAGACAGAGATTATCTGGAATCTTGTTAATAGCAATAAAACATATAATTACCTGAGCCGTCCAAGACGTTTCGGTAAATCATTGTTGGTGGATACTTTGCAGGCTTATTTCGAGGGTAGGAAGGAACTGTTCGAAGGACTGAAAATCATGGATTTAGAAAAGGAATGGGTAAAACGTCCTGTTGTCAGACTTGATATGAGCCGGGCTGGATCCACTGCTCATGAACTCAACGCTTATCTCAATCTGGCTTTCAAGGAATATGAACGGAAATATGGAATAGAAGCTTCTGCTTCCGACTCTTTATCCAATCGTTTTGATATTATTATCCAGTCTGCCTATGAACAGACGGGACAGCAGGTTGCTATCCTGATAGATGAATATGATTCGCCTTTGCAGCATTCTTGGAAGACTTCTCATCATGAAGATTGTACCTCTATCTATCGTAGTGTTTTTGCTATTCTCAAAGCTGATGACGTATACGAGAAATTTGTCTTCATCACGGGTATTACTAAGTTTACTCAAATCTCATTGTTCTCAGTCTTGAATAATTTGAGTAATATCAGTTTTGATCCTCCTTATGCTGCGATCTGTGGTATCACGAAAGAGGAAGTGGTGAGCAATTTCATGCCTGAAATTGAGGCTATGGGAGTACATAATGGTTGGACGCCGGAAGAAACGATTTTGCAGTTGAAGGCTTATTATGACGGTTATCACTTCTGTAAGAACAGTCCTGTTGATATTTTCAATCCGTTCAGTCTGCTTAATGCTTTGGCTGACAAAGAACTGAAAAACTACTGGGCTGCTTCTGGGGCAACGTCTTTATTGCCGAAGTTTGTCAGTGATATGGAAATTCAGTTGGAGCATTTCGATCATTGCTACATTGACCGCGATACTTTGGAGACTTCTGATGTTTCTGATGGAGGAGCAGAACTCTTCCTTTATCAATCCGGTTATCTGACCATCAAGGATTATGACGAGGGCGTTTATACTTTAGGTATTCCTAACTTTGAAGTAAGGAAAGCACTCTACAAAATAGTAGTACCAGCTTTGACCTTGAAGACAAAAGCTCAGGCTATTACCACACAGAATATTCTTTTAAAGATGATGCAAGATGGTAATCTTGATGAAGCCAAGAAAGCCCTGAAGGCTTTGATAGCTGATGTGCCGTATAGCAATAAAAAGTTGGCAAGCATGGATATGGAAGAACGTTATCGTCTTATCATTAGTACCATTTTTAATGCTATAGGTTTCAAGGTCGAAGTAGAAAAGCAAATCTCTACAGGAAGAATAGATATGGTGGTTTTTACCCGTCGTATTATTTATGTTCTTGAACTTAAACTTTCTAATAATGGTGGGGTTACTGCTGCTGAACATCAGATAAAAGACAGACAGTATGTTGAACCATTTAAAGCTGATGGGCGAAAGGTTATAGCTTTGGCTGTTGAATTAGATGATATGGGCAAGGGACTCATAGATTGGAAGGAAGTTAATTAGCATGAATGCTATGTTACAATAGACTTTCGGTTTAAATACTACACCTCTCTTAAACCATTACTTTATGGTCTAAGAGAGGTTTTTAATTATGCAAACTTTTATTAATCATCTTTTACTAAAGTTAGGCGAGGGTTGCAGGGATGCAATCCTCGTTTTTCGTTTAGTAGGTTGTTAGTGAGGGGGATGGGGCAGATTTCTATAATTCATAAACGTCATAACTCATTGAATATGGGAGATTCTTATTTCTGAGTATTTTGCTGATAACTTGAAGGATTCTTGCTGTTTTTTTTGGTATTTTCGATAAAATAGCTTATTTTTGCATCACATTTCAGTTAAACGTTTTAAAAGGAGATGAATATGAAACGGATAGAAGAACGATATATTAGCTTGCTTACCGATTTTGGTTTTAAGCGTATCTTTGGAACAAAGCCTAACAAGGATTTGCTCATCAATTTCTTGAATTCACTGTTTGATGGTTTTCAGGTCATTAAGGATGTGAAGTACTTGAATAGTGAGCACGTTGGTGATGTCTTTGCCGAGCGCAAGGCCATCTTTGATGTTTATTGCGAAAATGAGCATGGTGAAAAGTTCATCGTTGAAATGCAGAATGCTTATCAGAAGTACTTCAAGGATCGTTCTTTGTTCTATTCTACTTTTCCTATCCGTGAGCAGGCTCCAAAAGGGGCAGAATGGAACTTCAAACTTGAACATGTATATACAGTTGCTCTGCTGAACTTCGACTTGGAAGAAGAGGCGTTTGACAAGAATGATATCAACCATGATGTAGGCTTGCTTGATAAGAAGACTTTTAAGGTTTTTAATGACAAACTTTCTTTCAAGTATGTTGAGATAGCAAAGTTCAATAAGACAGAGGAGGAGCTTGACACGCTTTATGATAAGTGGTTGTATGTATTGAAAAACCTTTCCCGATTGGATAAGCGTCCTGCTGCCTTGAAAGAGAAAGTGTTTACTAAACTCTTTGAGGAGGCCGAGATTGCGAAGTTCACCCCAACAGAGTTGAAAGAATATGAGGATAGTTTGAAGGCTTACCGTGATGTCAAAAACTCTATAGATACGGCTTTGGAAAAGGGTCGTGAAGAAGGAATGGCGGAAGGAATGGCGAAAGAAAAGCTATCCACAGCTCGCCGCCTTCTTTCAATGGGGCTTTCTGAAGAGCAAGTATCAACAGCCACTGAACTTCCACTGGAGGTAATCCAGAAATTGAGTGAACAAGCCTGAACTGGCTGAACTTTCAGAAAATCATATAAAAATGAGGAAAGAATATGAGGATAGTTTGAAGGCTTATCGTGATGTCAAGAACTCTATAGATCCGGTTATCTGACCATCAAGGATTATGACGAGGGTGTTTATACTTTAGGTATTCCTAACTTTGAAGTAAGGAAAGCACTTAAAGAATTACTTTAAGCATTTTTCGGTTAAAATACTACACCTCTCTTAAACCATTACTTCATGGTCTAAGAGAGGTTTTTAATTATGCAAACTTTTGAGAGGAAATCTTTGAAAGATTTTGTGCAAACGATTGTGCAATCATATTTTGCGTTCTGGTGCAATCGATTGCATATAAAAAGTGGGGGGTAATTGCTTGTTTATTTGCTGCTTACACCTATTATTATTATATTTGCACACAAATGATAAATAACTAAATATCTTAACTTAACATCACAATTTATGAGAAGGTTTACTAAGAAGCTTTGGGCAGCTTTACTGCTCCTTCTCGTCTCCATGCAGTCGGTAGCGACCGATGTCTTTACATCGAATCGTACGGACTTCCGAGACGAAAGTATCTACTTCATGATGACTACGCGTTTTTATGATGGTGATACTGGTAACAACGTGCTCTGCTGGGATAACCAGTCTGAGCAGATCAAAACAAAAGACCCTTGCTGGCGAGGCGACTTCCAGGGTGTCATCGACAAACTCGACTACATCAAGGCATTGGGTTTCACTGCCATCTGGATTACACCAGTAGTGCAGAACGCATCCGGTTACGACTACCACGGTTATCATGCCATGGATTTCCAGCATGTTGACTGCCGTTATCAGAGCAGCGATGGTAGCAAGGACGGTGACGCCATGTTCCAGGAACTCATCGACAAGGCTCACGAAAAGGGTATCAAGATTATCCTCGACATCGTGCTCAACCACACCGGTAACTTCGGTGAGCAGACACTCTGCAAGGAGTTTGACCGTAATACCGACTTGGAAACTCAGGCACTCATCAATGCTTGTATGATTCCTAACGAGGAGAAGTTGGGTTCCGACTACCTTACAAGTGTCCCTTATGAGCAGTATCAGCGTCGTCTTGGCTTGTTGAAGAATGTTCGTGGTAAGAACGAGGATGTTCACAACTACTGGCACCATTTTGGTGACTTCAACTGGGACTTTCCTAATCGCTGGTGGGCTCAGATTGCAGGCGACTGTGTGGATCTGAATACCGAGAACGACTACGTAGCAGATTATCTCGTGAAGTGCTATGGCAGCTTCATCAAGATGGGTGTCGATGGATTCCGTATCGATACATCCGGTCATATCTCACGTTTGACATTCTGCAAGCAGTTCATTCCTCAGTTTACAGCTCTCGGTAAGCAGTATGAGGACAAGCGATTGAACAAGGCTCCATTCTTCATGTATGGTGAGGTTTG
>OBTM01000167.1_pt1 | contig 12657 bp, 15 predicted proteins | sample 1494911 | NCBI WGS metagenome assembly OBTM01 (sample SAMEA3360697, study PRJEB22359) | human gut metagenome | biome: ENVO:urban biome; feature: ENVO:human-associated habitat; material: ENVO:feces | place: Bangladesh | collected 2011 | reverse complement strand
GGTGGCACAGCTGTTATGATTACAGAAACCAAATTGATTATGGATGAACTTGAATGGAATTATTCGGACTTTACTATATCTGATATAGTCACAACAGTATAAAGGAGTATAAATTATGGGACTTAAAAAGACAAATTACGAAGTTAAAGATTTGGGAATTACGCTTCCCGTTGCATACGCCGTAGTGCGTAAACTCGACAGATATGGCGACAGCGGCTATGCTGAAATGTGGGTACATAATTCGAGAGAAAACGCACTCAGTAAAAATTATCTGGAAAGACATTCCGTGAGTTTCAAAACTGTAGACGGTAAAAATCCCTATGAAGCCGCTTACGAAGAAGCTATTAAGCGTCCTGTTCGTACGGAAGTTTATTATGTAGACCCTGTAACGGGAGAAGAACTTGCTGAACCCGGTGAGGGAGCTGAATGTAAAACTCGTGAAGTCATAGACCCGGCTATCTTAGATGGTTGGGAAAATGATATTGTTTAATTTGGTATCATAACCGGTATTGATATAAATAATTATAAGGAGGTCAGTCCAATGCAGTATTAAGATTTTTTCCAAAAATAAAATAATTTACGGGAGGACTTATCATGTCTGAATATATTGCAAGAGGCGGAACAACCGCGTTAGGTATAATTGGCACAGTATTGGGTTCTATTGGCACTGTTGGTAGCGGTGCCTTAGGTTTAGGTAAAGTAGTGAATGGAGGAGCTGTTATGGATAGCGAACGTTGTAAAGATATGTTGAGAGAATTGTCCGAAAAAGATTCGGAAGTTGCAAGACTTAGAGGTGAGAAATACACCGACGAACATGTTTTGGAGACCTATCAATATATTGATGGTAGACTTCGTGCTGTCGAAAAACAAATTTCCGACAATGCAGCAGCTCAAGCCGTAATCAATTGCAAGCTTGAATGTGGTATCAATCTACTCAATCAACAAGTCAATTCGATTAACAACACCTTAGCACTCATAACTAAAACTGCCGTACCCAGTAGTATCGTAGTAGATTTTAGTCCTGCAACAACTACACCGTAAGGAGATTTTCTAAATGTTTATTACTCAGGGTAGACTTGAAGAAGTTGTAAAAAATTATATTGACACGGACATTATGCCGAAAGCTTCCCAAATGCCAAGCGTGGAGCAATTTCTGCTCGGCGTTAAAATGGGGGTTCTCAAACGCTCTATGCCGACCGTGATTAAAAATTATGTTGAGAAACCTGAACTCAAGTTACTCGGAGTAGTAACAGAGGACGGTATAAATCTCGATATAATTTATGAATCCGCTAAAGAGGCGATGTCAAAAATCGGCTTTATGGAATATGGCGGGTTTAGATTCGATACTAACGATATTGACAAATTATATCGATTGGCTGGAGGAACCGAATGATAACTATAGGTATATTACACGAACAGATAAACCTCGAATTGGAAACAATCGAAGATTATTTAAGAACACTGCGTTGTTGTGACGATGATGAAATACGTGAACTTTATGAGCATATTATTGACGAAGAATTCGATCACGTCGAAGAACTCATTAAGATTGGAAATATGACGAAGTTCAAAGATGACGAAGTTTGGCAATACGTCAAAGACACATCGTTACAAAAATGGACAGAACTTGACTATAAAGTCAAACATTTGCCAAAAATTGAGAGATAATCGTTTATATATAATGTAATGGTGTTAATCATTACAGTAGGCAATCATCTCCTTTGTGACGTCGATGGCGGTGAGACGTAAACCACCCGCCCCATTAGGACTGCAAAACGGTAACGTACCGAACCTCGTCCACAAAACGTTTAGGAGAACTTTATGTTCGATATAGATGATATGGCTGATAAAGATTTATTTGAGGAAACGTCTGGGAACCCTTCCGAGGAACCTCAAACAGACCCCGTGCCGCCGACGGAAGACCCTACGAAAGCATATTCAGAACGCCTTAAGAAAGACAGAGAAAAGATTCGTATTGAAGAAAGAGACGCTCTTGCTAAGGAATTTGGATATGACTCTTATGAGAAATTCAGAGATGCTCACGTAGATAATTCTCTGCTTGATAAAGGTCTTGACCCCGATACTGTTAAACCTTTAATCAAGGATTTAATCAAAAATGACCCCGAATATGTTGAAGCAATGCGATTCAAAGCCGAAAAAGAAGACATTGAAAAAAACATTTGGGCGAAAGATGAAATCAAAAAACTCAACGACAAATTTGGACTGAAACTCACAGATATTTCGGAACTGGATGAGGACACAGTAAAACTTTGGAACGGTGGGCTATCTTTGGATAAAGCATACGCCGCTAATCATTATAGCGACATTGAGAAGGGAGTGCTTAGAAAGACCAAAGAACAGGACTCGGGAAAAACACATCTCAACAAACCCGAAGGTACAGGTAAAACAGATACAAATAAGATAGTCGTTACAGACGACGTTTACGCTCAATTCAGAGCATTTAATCCCGATGTAACTCGAGAAGAGGTTGAGAAATATTTGAATAGGAGTACAAAATAATGGCTGCTAAAGCTTGTAGAGGCGTTTCGTTTGCTAAATACAACGAAAATGAAACGCTTGGTGTATCTATTTCGACTGCTGCGGCAAGTGCGTTTCTTACAGGTGATCTTGTAACGCTTGCTGATATAGACGAAAAGGCTAAAACTGCTACGTCGATCGCTGCTAAAAATGCTGCTACGGTAGCTCCCGGTACGGATTATATTGTTGCTGAAGACGTTGCGAAAGGTGCTAAATTTGTCGTTGTTTATAGAACAAAGGCGACGGACATCTATGTAATCGCAGACCCCGGTTCGGCTGCGTAATTTTGATAGGAGGATAAAAGAATATGGCTATAATTTTTAATATAGGCGAATCGCTTAAACAAAGTGCGTTCAACATTCTCCAAGAGCCTATCAAAATGCTTATGGAGAACGAAAAGGAAGCTTTTGAAAAAGAAAGTTTCTTGAGTAAAGTTTTTGTTATGAAAACGACCGATAAGTATCAGGAAGAGTATAGAAGCTCTACTGCTATGGACGGTTTCAAACCTACCGAAGATCTTGAAAGACCCGGTCTTTCGGACTTCCAAGAAGGTTACGGTAAGATTTTCAGAACCCAAATTTGGACTAACTCCTTCGTAGTTTCTAAACAAACTATGGAAGATAACCAAATGATGAGCATTAACGCTCAGGCTATGGGCTTCATTAAATCTTATGGCAGAACCAGAGAAAGATATGGTGCCGCAATGCTCTCCGGTGCGTTGGCTGGTTCGGTTGATTTTGAAGGCAAGAAGTTTGATTGTAAGGGTGGTGACACCACTGACGGTACTGTTGAAGGTGCTAAACAAGTTTATTTCCACAATGCCCACAAACCTGTTAAAGGTGCTGCGGGTGGTGTAGACCAAGCTAATAAATTCTGTGTAGCGACGGCTCTCGACCTTTCCAAGAGTAAGGCTGAAGAGTTCATTCTCGACATAATTGGTCAAGTTCAAACCGAAATGATTAACTATAGAGATGATAAGGGTAACATTCTTTGTGTAAACCCGGATACGTTGGTAATCCCCAACTACTACGGTTTCAAGAACGCTCTTCTCACCGCTCTCAAGACGCAATACACGAGTGCTATGGGTGATAACGGCGTAAACCTTCAATACGGCAATTGGAACGTTGTAGTTTCCCCGTATCTCAATGGTTCTTACCGGTTTCACGGAAGCCATAACGCGTTTATAATGCTTGACTCCAAGTACAACAAGGAAGCCCTCGGTGCTGTTTGGTTCGACCGTGTACCGCTTACCGTTAAGTCGTATATCGATGAACCCACGGAAGCCAACGTTTGGGCTGGTCGTTCGAGATTCGGCGTAGGTTTCAACAACTTCAGAGCTATGGCGTATGTATCGCTTAAAGCTGGTGTTGCGAACGCTAAATCGTTGACCCCCGGTGTGACACAAGCGTAATTAAATAATTTTTAGCAAGGGAGTGTAAAAGCTCCCTTGTTTATATGAGTCTGAAGAGGCTAAACCTTGGACGACTGAGGAGACACTATGAAGTGGTCACAACTTAAAACTTTAATAATTGGAAAAACCCCGCTGAGCAAATCTGAGTTTGAAGACGAAGATAAGTATAATGCAAACGCTATACCGTTGGCTAACGAGTGTTTAACACTCATTGCTAATTCGATTAAGCCTTGTGTTAAGACAGCCGAATATCACATTCACAAAAACGATATTGGGAAGAATTTCAAGCTTCCCGAAGATTTCTTGAATTATTCTGATTATGGCAATACGCGTTGGTCACTTGCCACAGAAGAAGATTATGAAATAGTAGACGACTTTCCGTTAGCTCCGGTAGCTAATGTTTTATATGTGAGACTTAGTGATTGTTTAGGTCAGAAGTATGATACAACAGGTGCCGTAGTTGAAACTCGTGAAGACGTTACGATTTTCAGAGACGATATTTGTGAAGTCGGCTATACAAGCGATATGGAAGTAACATTCGACGCTCCCGGCACCTATCAGATTTATTACGAAGGTCTTTATCCTGAAATTGAAAAATCGAATAACACGATTGCTGAAGCCGATCAGGATATAAATGTTCCGAAATCAGTACTAAACTTGGTTCCGTATTATGTGGCTGGCGAGTTGTTGTATGACGAAGACCCAACCAGAGCAATACAATTGAAGAACAGTTTTGAAGTAATGGCTCAGAGGTTGGCTGAAAATTCGTATATCAAACATACGAAACCTGCAAATCACGCGGGATGGTATTAAAATGAGAAAACACAATATTATAGAAATTTACAAAAAAGGTGAGGAATACGGGTTGAAAATACCCGCAGGCACGACAGGAAGTGAGGTTGAAGTTGGATTGGCTACGGCAATAATACAAATTGCCAATCGACAAAAAACATTCGACCCCGACTTCAAAACAAACACTCTTGTTGAGAAAATTAAGGGGTGGATAAGATGCGTAGAACAGGAGCAATAACTCAAAAAGTTCCAACATTTTCGTCTGACGATTATAGAACCTTTATGATTGGTGATTTTAAGGGGATTGACAAGTCTGTCAACCCCTTTAATGCTATTAAGAGCTCTGCTGAAGAATGTTTGAATTTATATGTCGACGACGAAGGTACTTTAACAACAAGACCGAGACTCGATTGTCAATCAGATATTGTTGGGGATGAACTTCCCTGGAATCCCGCTGAGGACGTAATTAGAAATTCATTCGAGTTCGATTATAACGGAGTCCATTATCATGCAATAACCACAACCCAGCGGAGATTCGATGAAAGGACTTTTTGGGGGCTGTCTTCGGATTTTATAACTTGGGAAGGTTTTGTAGACGACGGCGGCAATAATGTCAGTGAATTATTCAATAACGGTGATGTGTTATATGCCGTAATTAGAAATGGCATTTACACAACAACGATAGATTTCACAACAAATAAAATATCATTTACTAAAGCATTGGCGTATGTGCCAACAACCGGTACCTATGACGCTGCTTCAGGAGTTCGTGTTACGGCGGGTGAACAGGAAAACTTTTTAACCGACGAGTTTAAGACCGAAGTGTTCTGGAAACCGGCAGATGTCAAATCCGAAGCGTTCAGAGACCTTAGTTTTGAATTAGATAAGAACAATTATTACGAGAAATACGAACAACTAACTTACAATAATTCGGGTGTAACCAAATATAAAGCCTATCCTGCTTCAAACACAATTCTTGCGTGCATAGATAACACACGTATTGTTGTATTCGACACGGCTGGAAAAGTAACTGCTGAATATGTCTTACCGCAGAACATAAGCTCTATCGATTTTGATTATTACGCCAATAGTACTGCGGTATGTATCGCGTATACATATACACGAAATTCTGTAAAATACATTTCTGCGATTGAATACTCCCCGACTCAACAGTTCACCTTATTGAATCCAATATCGTGCGAATCGAGTTGTCAAGCTCGGTGTTGTGTTATCGAATCTACCGGCGAAATGATTATAACCGGTGCGGTGTTAAAAGCTTCTGTAGAAGGTATTGTTGTTAAATTAAACGCAACTAACACAATAAACCGGCGAGGTGACGCCACAAATGAAACACTCGCTAACTTCGACTTTGTTTGGTGGAGTCCGGTATTATCGTGCTTTATTGCGGGCGGATTGATTCCCAACACAACAAATACTCGGTTATATATGTTTTATAACACAGTAACCAGTTCTGAGTTTGATACACCGGGCAATTACATAACACTATTTAATAAGCAGCCGAACACGAAATGGCACTTGACAAATACCGCGTCGAAAACATTTATAAATTTCGATTCGACACACGAAGAAGTACAAATAGCCTCTCGGGGCTCGTTCTTCTTGGTAAACGAACAATCTGGATGGGTTAATTTCGACGACGGAACAGGATTTGTAATAAAGACTGACGCAACAAGCACAACATTGACACTTAATGACCAAAAATTCTGGGAATCGACCGAGTACAAATCAAGCACCGCAACAACCAAATATACGGTATTGTTTGCGAACGGTAGTTTCTTCGATTCGGCAGGTTATTTGTTAAAATACAAAGCGTCTACTAAACCCGAACTAACGATAATTGAAACCCAAACAGAGCCCCGTCCCGACTTATCTTTGGAACACGTTGGTCGTTACAATAACAACTACGTTTATTGGTCAACAAGCTCCAATAAAGTGTACTATACAGCAAATAACAACCCGTTATACATTCCTAAGTCATTCTACGATGATTATGGCGACGATACTCCTGTAACCGGAGTAATGAGAATTTCCGATTCGTATTTAGCGGTTCTCAAACAAGACGCCACATATCTTGCTTGGTTTGACAGCGAGACCGGGTATTTTTACGCAAATGAGTTACGTACCGAGAAAGGTAATATTGCAGTAGCTCAAGCGATTGTCTGTAATTATTCCAATCTTCCCGTTGTTATAAATACTGATGGTTTCTGGGGATTGGGTCAAAGCACTTCTGTAAATTATCAAGATACCGTTTATTCGTCCTTATCTGACGCATTGCGGGTTGAATTACAGAAGTTGGACTTGACTAAATGTAAGACCCATAATCACAAATATTTGACATATTTCGCGGTTCCAAACGGAGATAGCACAACGATATATGTTTTGGACAATCGAATCCAAATGTGGTTCAAGTGGGTTATCCCGATTGATTTGAAATTTTTCGCAGAGTATGAGGATTATACTTATATTTATACAGCGACCTCGATATTCAAGTTAGACCCATATACAGCTCATACAAACGGTGATTTGAATGACGCTTGGTACGCCGATACAGTAAATGCTGTCGGGTCGACAAAACATATTCCTTGGCTGTGGGTATCTCAACCGCTGTATTTGGGAACATTGAATTATAAGAAACGTATTCGTTATATGAAATTCTTATTCGACAACAAATACGAAAGCGAAAGCGTTACAATGCGTTACGGTTTCTTATCTTATAAACAATCTGAGAGACCTACAAAATTGAGAGAATACACTTCTCCGTTTACGAGAAACACATTCTCTAACGAAATAACAGGCATCACCAAACAAGTGGCGACACTTAAAACCAAAAAGATTCGTCCTTATATTCCGAGTTTCGACTTCATTCAAATCATTCTAAGAAGTAACAACGACTCTGATGAGTTTGAAGATGCCGATGGTAACATTATAACACCGACACTCAATGATAAAGTTGGGCTGATTGGTTTGACAATAAATTATATTTTGCAGGAGGGTTGATATGACACTCGATTTACAAGAATATCTTACCGCTCGTTCAGCTGCAGATAAAGACAGAAAAATTGCAGAATTAACAAACTGGTTGTTATCCGATTATGTGCTGAGATTAAACCACATAAACAGATGTAAATACTTGGGTATAACCCCTGACGAAACGGAATATCACCTGCAAAAAACTGCTTATACAGTCGAACAAGCGTTGAGAGCACTTCAAGGCAAACCTGCTCTTGAAGAAATAAAAACTATTGATATTTTAGGAGAAGAATAAGAATGGAAACTTTAATGAACATTTGGAATACGTTCAAAGACCAAGTTGTTCCCGTACTGATTACTCTGAGCACGACATTACTGCCTGTAATTTATAGTATGCTTTCCAGCAAAATCAAAACTGTAAAAGCTGAAAATGCGGCAATGGCTGAAGCAATCGGCGACAACACCAAGAGTGTTTCGGAAAACAACGCTATGCGGACTGAAATCGCAACTCTGTCGGAAGAGAATAAACAATTGCAAGCGAATATAAAGACAATCGCTGAAATGATTTACAATGTGTTTATGCAATCGAATCTTCCTGACACTTCCAAAGCAAAGCTCAGTAATATGTATGCGTTGATTGTAAACGAAGACACTCAGAAAACTCTTGCGGCAATTCAAGAAGAAGCAGCAAAATGGAAAGAAATGTACGATAAACTTTTGGCAGAACAAGCTGAAGCCGAGAAATCCAATGAAGCAGCTGTTAAAGAAGAACCCATTTTAGAACAGACTTCAGGCATTGTAAGGAGCTGATTATATGACACCCAAACAACTTAAACTTTTATCATTAGCAATACAGGTATTACCCGTCGTAATTGTTACAGGGTGTTATACACCGTTACTTGTTAGTAACGCGTCGACGGGAATCAGTTTTGCGGCAATAGTCGTTATATTCATTGTTGCTTTGATATGCAAGGACAACTTACTCAAACACTTCCAATCGTTGAATTGGACTAAGGTGTGTATTGTTATAGCCGGTATTAGTGCAGCTTCGCTATTCATAGCAGAGCCCCTATTGGTAGCGAGCTGTGCCGGCTTAGTCGGTAGTATCATAGCGTATCCGCTTGAAATGAAATATAAACAAATGGTCGACGACCAAAAAGAAACTGAAAAATTAAATAAATTGAAGGCTATTATGAAAGGAGAAGATACATGAAAGCCGTTAAAGGACAATTGCAACTGTTAATGAGTGCACTGTTCACTTTAATGATTGTTATGGTTCTGTTTGTCATCATCTTCGTGGTGTTTGACAAACAGGAACCTGACGCTCAATTCTGGACAGAACTAATCACTACATCGGTTTTGGCAATATCAGCTAAAATAACTTGGTATTCAAGTGCTGAATCCAATAGAATGGAGGACGCTGACATTGTTACTGCCAAAGACAAATATTTTCGATATGTTGACGATAACGTTACAGATATAAAAGATTTCGACGCATTTTTGGTAATACTTAACCAAGAACGCAGAGAAAAATATATTACTCGTAAAATGGGGTCTCGCACTCCTGAGAACTGCAAAAATTACGATAAATTGTTATTGAAATATCAACGTAAAGCAGATAAATTGAAAGAAACAACGAGTATAGAGCTGATAACAAACACGGGAATTACGGACGATACCAACACGAGAGATTACACCAAAGTATATAAGGGCATTTATCTCAGTTTTGGTACGGCAATCTCGTTATTCTGTTCGATATTGTTGGCGTTTGTAGCAGTCAAAGATATTATGTGGAATGTCGCAAATCTGTTTAAGTATTTATCTTATTTATTCACAGTATTGACTTCGACAGTCAGTGCTGTATTGAAAGCTCGAAAGAACACCGCGAAAGGTGTGTTAGACCACTTATCGCGTATGAGTTATGTTATAACTCGATATATAAATTATAAAAAGGAGGCTGTAGTACCTGATGGCAAACTTCAGCATAACAGCTCGGCAATCGGATATAGCGAAATGGTACAAAGACCGAGCGGCACAACAAGCCAATTACAATACGTGGAATGATTTAGTTAAAGCTTATACACAACAGGCTACTTCAGCATTTGAGGAAAGTACTCAATCTGCTCAACAATCGGCAGCATATGACATTTCTCAAGCATATGCTAACTATAAGCAGCAACAAATCGCAGCTTCTTTGAACCAAAACATATCTGCGGGTGCTAAGGACGTTATTGGTAGTCAGCTCTCGTCGGCTTACGATATATCGGCTGCTCAGTCACAATATAACTTAGCGTCGAATCTGCAATCCATATACGATAAATATTATAAAACCGTAAGTACTGCTGACGAAACGCTCGCCAACCAATTTGGTATAACAGATTCTCAAATAAAAAATACTTCCAAAGGTTTACAGTATCTCAATAAATATATAAGCGAGTCTAATGAATATCAACAACTTTGGAATAACTTTAGGAAACTCTACAAATCAGACGCTGCTGCAGACGAAGCTATGCAATCTGCATTGTTCAAAACAACCGGTGAGGGTGCTGAGACTACAACAGGATTATCTGATTTGGGTAAAAATGTTCTCGCCAGTCTGATTCATAGAGGTGCTACTTTCGGTGAAGATGAGAATCGCCAAGCGTACGGTGATATATATGATTATCTCTATAAAACAAATTTAGACGCCTATAATACATTTACTGAAACTCCCGGGTTTCTTGACGAATTACTTGAAATAAATAATATTACTGACGAATCATTGCAATCGCCACTAAATGAAAAAACATCAGAAGCACTGGCGACAACATATTGGTATGATAATAGTGCTGTAAAAAATTGGTATGATACAAATGCCGACAAATACGGAATCAAACGTTTAACAGCCGACCAATATCTCGATATACGTAGCTCTAAATCGGGGCAAGCAATTGGGAGTAGATTGATTCAATCTAAATATAGCGATATTCCCGATGATTCAGCATTTGTTGGCGATTTAGATTTGTCTAAAAACGCTAAATTAGGGTCTTCGTTGAATGGATTGTTGCCGTATGGTGACGCGGGATTTGGATATACCGACAAATCCGGAAATGACGTATATCAAGTTTCTTTGAGCTCTGATAAAAAGCGAAATGCAACGATTACCCGATTAAAACAATTGGGAGCCGTCATAGATAGCGATAATACAAAGCTTATATATTTCCATTGGGATAATAACAAAATTAAAAATATTGCTATGTACAAAGATTCTAAAGGCAATTATTATTACTATACAAGACAGCCAAAGAAAGAGGATTGATTAAATGGCATTAAACTTAAAACCAGTTTTAACAAATGAACGTTATGTTCAATATATGGCTCGTGAGTCAGCACTTTATGACCCCAATTTAGCGGTCGATGAAAATGTCGGTGCTGAATATCTGACAATGATGTCTAATCTTGCGGGTAAAGACATAGACGTTTCCAAATATAACCCTGGTGTGGCGAGATACCTTTCCAATGAGGACAAGGTGAACTACATTTGGAATAACTATTTCAACGAGGACGCTGATTTAGCCGCCGAATACAATAAAGGTTTTGCCGATAAAGCGTATCATGAACGCAATCGTCAGATATACGAAGCTAAAAGCGGTGTTGAAAAGGTTTTCAGTAATATTGGCGGTGCGTTTGCTGCTCTCGGTGAAGGTATCGCCTCTATTCCGAATGATTTGTATACTACATTTACCGGCTTAGCTTGGACTTTCACAGGCGATTCTTACTGGCAGAAGAAAACGCAGGAAGGCTTGTATGATATTCACGGCTCTATGGAAGAGTACTATGAACAATATACAAACTTCACCCGTTCCGATATTGGTAATATAACATATGAAGTTTTTCAAAATATCGGTCGTATGGCTCCTATGATTGTAGCGGCTATTGCTACGAGTGGTGTATCTGCCGCCGGTCAAGCTGCAGGATGGTCTGCAAAAGCAATTGCTGCAGCAAATACTGCAATTCAAGTCGCTGGTGCTGTAACGTATTACGCCACAATGCCCGGTCAGACTTATCAGGAGATATTAAACAACCCGAACTATAAAATCACAAGCGACGCGTGGGCTTCCAACAAGGGTGAGGTTGGTAGATGGCAAATCTTTACTTACGCAATGGGTAGTGTTGCTATTGAAGCTTTCACAGAAAGTGCTTTCGCGAGTAAGATATTCAAGTTTGGTATTGTAGACCCCGATAAAGTCGCGGTTAAAATGTTCTCCAACAGAATAGCTCAGTCCATAGCAGCGTTCACAATGGACGCTCTTGGCGAAGGTATTGAGGAAATGGTTTCTGAAATTCTGGAGCCTATGCTTAAAACTGCTGTTATTGACAGAGGTTCTTTCAGCGACGTTATGGCGTCTCCGAACTTCAAAGATATTATTCACGCAGGACTTGTCGGAGCATTGTCTGGTGCCATAATGGGTGGTGGTGCGAGACTTACCGGTAAAATTGCTACTCGGAAAGCACGTGCTGAAATGGGCGGCTTATCGTATACACAATATAGTGCTATACAGAATATGCTCAAAGACACTAAGACTTCCAACGCAGTTACTAAATTGCAGGCTGAACTCAGTGCCAAAGGTATAAACTTAAACGAAACTCAAATCACTAAATTGCGTCAAGGTCAACAACTTACTGAAGCTGATTTGACAAGCGAACAACAAACAAATGTTCTTGACGCGAATCAATATGTCAACGATTTCCAAAAAGCGTCGGAAACCTTAGCTAAGAATGAGGAAACCGCGTCTAAAGCGGCAGCTATAATGCTTAAGGTATATCAAACACTCGGTGAATCCGATTTTACCAAAGCAATGACAATGTGGCTGTCGAGCGAACAAAGCAAGCTTGACGCTATTGAGGCATTTAAGAGTGTTGAGGGCAAAACTCAATGGGAAAAT
>OBTM01000157.1_pt1 | contig 13225 bp, 9 predicted proteins | sample 1494911 | NCBI WGS metagenome assembly OBTM01 (sample SAMEA3360697, study PRJEB22359) | human gut metagenome | biome: ENVO:urban biome; feature: ENVO:human-associated habitat; material: ENVO:feces | place: Bangladesh | collected 2011 | reverse complement strand
GAGATGATGCGGCGCTGGATGCCAGGAATTCTCTCGATTGGCACCTCGATACCCAAGTCACCACGAGCAACCATGATACCATATGAAGCTTCGATAATATCATCGATGTTATCTACACCCTCCTGGTTTTCTATCTTGGAAATAATCTTGATATCACTGTGATGTTCATCCAAGATATCCTGAACAGCCTTTACATCTGCTGCATTACGTACGAAAGAGTGAGCGATAAAATCAATATCCAATTCTATAGCAAGGAGGATATTCTTACGGTCCTTTTCTGTCAACGCAGGCAAATCAATATGTTCGCCAGGTACATTCACGCTCTTATGTGAACCTAAGAAACCCTCGTTCTGAACTTCAGCTACGAGCATCGGGCCCTGATTATCAATGACCTTCATATCAAGTTCACCATCATCGAAGAGCAAATCATCACCCACTTTCACATCAGCAGCGATATCAGGATAGCTCAGATTGATAATGTCATGAGAAGTTTCCATCTCAGGACGACCAAAAATCTTGACTACATCACCCACATTATAATGAATAGGCTCTGCTACACCTGTGGTACGCACCTCTGGTCCTTTGGTATCAATCATAATACCAATGTGAGGAGACACGGCTCTTACATTCTTGACAATTGTGCGAATACCTTCTTCTGTAGCATGTGCAGTATTCATACGAACGACGTTCATGCCTGCAAAAAACAATTTGCGGATGAAATCCTGATCACAACGACGATCACTGATTGAAGCGACGATTTTTGTTTGTTTCATATCCTTTATTACCTTATTCTTGTTCTCAAATTTTCCTCTAGAAAGACACGCTCTCTGCAATTTGACTGCAAAGATACTGCAAAAGCAAGACAATACAAAATTAAAAAGATTTTTTTTTGTTTTTTTTATTGAGAAACTTCCAATATCATTCCAGAAGTATTGCTTTGAGCGGGTCTAAACAAAATTTTAACCTGATTCTGATAACTGAAATTACGAATTGCAATTTATCTCGTTTTTAAATATCCAAGTCGGGAGCCTTTTCTGCACCAGCAGCAGCCTCAAACTTAGGCATAGTCTGAAAACCGAATAGATTTGCGATGATGGCAGTAGGCATCTTACGTACTTTCATATTATACTGTTGCACAGCATCATTATACTTGCGACGTGCCTCGCTGATTCGGTTTTCTGTACCTTCCTCCTGTATCTGAAGAGATCTAAAATTATCAACCGCCTTCAGATCCGGATACTTTTCCGCTACCACCATCAATTTGGAGAAAGCATTCGCCAATTCACCCTGAGCATCAGAATAAGCCTTCAACTTTTCAGGAGTCAGGTTGTTTGCATCAAGTTTCACCTGGCCAACTGCTGCACGTGCCTTGGTCACGGCTTCAAATGTTTCCTTCTCATGTTTAGCATAAGCCTTCACGATTTTAACCAACTGAGGCATCATGTCTGCACGGCGCTGATATTGAGTCTGCACATTAGCCAGTTCAGTAGTAGCCTGCTCCTGTACTCCAATGATGCCATTATAAGAACTTAAACCCCATAGTACCAGAAGTACTACGACACCCAAGATAATCCATCCTGTTTTTTTCATAACTTTCGAAATTTTATATTATAATTAATACTATATTTATTTCACGTGAAAATATTTTCTTTCCCTACAACCTTGATTTACCATCCACCGCCGGAGCCACCTCCGCCAAATGAACCGCCACCGAAAGAACCTCCAGAGAAGCCACCACCAGAAGAACTGCCTCCCGAGAATCCACCTCCGCCACCCAGAAAGAACGGAGGAAACCAATCATCATCATGCCTTTTATGCTGACGAGAGGATTTACCGGAAGATAGCTTTTTCTTGATAACGCCGCATTCCTCCAATATATACCTTATTAATAAATATAGGGGAATGCCGAAACAGATGATAAGAAAAAAGATAATAAATCCCCATTCATCCTCACCTATAGGGCCATCATCCACATCCGGAATACCTGTCCTACCACTCTTCACCTTACTATATATAGAGCGACTAACGGTAACAACTGCCATCCCCGGCTGATTCAGCCGCATATACTTCACGATACATGCTCTGGCAATATCATCACAATCCACATCAGTCAATTCTCCTTCCAGTCCCATACCGGGTGCAATAAAGTACTTATGATCCTCCACGGCAATCACCATGACAAGTCCCCTTCGAGTTTTCTTGTAACCAATACCATACTTTTCACCGATATCCTGTGACATACGGAATGCATCCTGATCCTTTACATGCCCTACAATGACCAAGACATTCTGAACGCCACATTCCAGATTTAATTTCTGAAGATAAAAATTAGCAGAATCCTTCTGTTCCTTAGATAGATAACCATCTGGATCAGAAACATATTGTGTAGAATCCTTGAGATATGGAATCGGTACATTCTCTGCACTCCACTCGCGATGAGCAAATGAAGAAGATACCACCGAAACAATAACCAAGAGCAATATAAAAAAACGCTTAAATCTCATTATTTTTCCAATTTTGGTACAAAAATACACAATAAAAACCTTATATGCAAATACTTAGGGCATTATTTTTGCAAAAATATCGCTAACTTTTTTGTTATGTCGCAAAAAACTTGTATCTTTGCACACCGATTTAGATTAATAAATAAATAATTATAGTAAGAATAACATGACTAAAGCAGATATCATCAACGAGGTGTCTATAGCAACAGGCGTACCAAAGAAAGATGTTGGCGTAGTAATAGAAGCATTTATGGATCAGGTTAAGACCAGCCTTGTCGAGAGAAAAGAGAATGTTTACCTTCGCGGATTTGGAAGCTTTAATATCAAGCATAGAGCAGCAAAGACTGCACGTAACATTTCCAAGAACATCACTCTCACCATTCCTGCTCACGACTATCCAAATTTCAAACCAGCAAAGAGCTTTGTAGATTTGATGCTGGGTCAAGCTGTAGAAAATGAGGATTAATTAAGTCTTTGGACATAACATTTATAAATAACAATATTTTAAAATTTTAAAATCATGCCAAACGGAAAGAAAAAGAAGGGCCACAAGATGGCTACTCACAAGCGTAAAAAGAGATTACGTAAGAACAGACATAAGAGCAAGTAAGCTTTTATAGCCTATTTTGCTCCCAGTCAGTTCGTGACTGAGGGGGTATGTCAGCTCTTAAGTGTTGACATGCCCCTTTTCTGTAAGTACTAATTTAAAAGATTTTTTGAAGAAAATGACAAGCGAAGTTGTAATTGACGTCCAACAGAAAGACATCTCCATCGCGCTCATGGAGGATAAACAATTAGTAGAATATCAAAATGAGCCACGCGAGGCTTCCTTTTCTGTGGGCAACATCTACATCGCCAAGGTTAAGAAACTCATGCCGGGACTTAATGCTTGTTTTGTAGATGTAGGTTATGAACGCGACGCCTTTCTTCATTATCTTGATCTAGGAAGTCAATTTAATTCCTACCAAAAGTATCTTAAACAAGTACAGAGCGACAGAAAGAAACTTTTCCCATTCTCTAAAGCCACCAAATTACCTGACCTCGAAAAGGAAGGTAGTATACAGAATGTCTTGAAGACTGGACAGGAAGTGTTGGTGCAAATCGTAAAAGAACCCATCTCAACCAAGGGACCTCGACTGACAGGTGAAATCTCATTTGCAGGTCGATACTTGGTGCTCATGCCATTTGGAGAAAAAGTTTCTGTTTCGTCGAAAATCAAAAGCGGTGAAGAACGTTCACGACTCAAACAACTCATCCACAGTATCAAACCAAAAAATTGTGGCGTAATCGTACGTACTGTAGCTGAGGGAAAACGTGTCGCAGAACTCGATGCTGAGCTTAAAGTCCTGGTGAAGCGATGGGAGGATGCTATCGCCAAGGTACAGAAAACACAGCAACGCCCGCAACTGGCATTCGAGGAAACCGGAAGAGCCGTCGCTCTCCTGCGTGACTTGTTTAACCCATCTTACGAGAACATCTACGTTAACAACGAAGATGTGATGAACGAGGTGAAAAACTATGTTTCTCTAATAGCCCCTGAAAAGGCGGGCATAGTTAAACTCTATACTGGTAAGGTGCCTATCTTTGACAATTTCAGCATTACCAAACAGATTAAGGCTGGATTTGGACGAGTTGTCAACTACAAACATGGTGCTTATCTCATCATTGAGCACACAGAAGCTCTGCATGTAGTTGATGTAAACAGTGGCAACCGCACTCGTGAGAAAGGTCAGGAAGCAAATGCTCTCGATGTGAACCTGGGTGCTGCCGATGAGTTGGCACGACAGTTGAGACTCCGCGATATGGGAGGTATCATCGTTGTCGATTTCATTGATATGCATCTGGCGGAAGACCGACAATTGCTTTATGAACGCATGTGCAAGAACATGCAGAAGGACCGTGCAAAGCACAATATCCTTCCATTAAGCAAATTCGGACTGATGCAGATTACCCGTCAGCGTGTACGACCAGCTATGGACGTAAACGTAGAGGAAACTTGCCCTACCTGTTTTGGATCGGGCAAAATCAAGTCCAGCATCCTCTTCACCGACCAATTGGAAAGAAAGATTGACCGCTTAGTCAACAAGATTGGCGTCAAGAAATTTACTTTGTATGTGAATCCTTATGTAGCTGCCTTTATCAATAAGGGCTTCATTTCTTTGAAGCGCAAATGGCAGTTCAAGTATGGTTTCGGATTTAATGTGATTGCTTCACAGAAACTGGCATTCCTTCAGTATGAATTCTACGATAAGGACAACCAGTATCTGGATATGCAGGAAGAACAGGAAACAAAATAGTTACTGAAACCAAATGGGTTTTCTCATGCATAGAACAATAAATAAAAGCTCCATTCGTCACATGATACGAATGGAGCTTTTATTTATTTCTTAGGTAAAATGCGAGTGATAAAGCGCTCTATCGCTCTGGCACTCTTTTCATCCATTAACTTTTGAATATTTCGCAGTTCTGTACAAGCTTTATTCCTTTGCGCTATATTAGCTACCCGCTCAAAGCTATTCAATTCTTTGATAACAGCCATGCGCTCTGCATCAGAAGGAAGAGATTTCAGTTTCTGAAGTATTGACAGGATTTCTCCGATACGATTTACCTGCTTTTCATTGATAATCCAACGAAGCGTCATACTCTCACGTAATGCGAGCGCTTGTGAATAACCATTCTTCTCTAAGTCCTTCAAATCTGCAATTCGCTGGTCAAAATGCATATCCAACATTTTACACATATTAAACTCGTTCTGATAGGTAGAAATAATCTTTCCCTCTACCCTATCCTTTCCCAACAGTTTTTCAAAATGAGCACGGTTGGCAAGAAGTTTGCGAAAGACAGGAGAATCAGGAGAATTGATTTCAGATGAAAACATATTCCATGTGTCATCCTTACACAATTCCTCTATGCTTAGCGAACTAAGGTATTGATTGAGTACGGTATCTGCCTTTTGGAAATCACTTACCTTCAGCAAGTCAACTAATTTGCGTACCAATACTGTATTCTTTTCACCAGAGTTATATTTCTTTTCCAGTTCATTAATCTCTGTGGCACGCTGAATCGCATTTTCTATTTTTTCTACGAAAGTAATATTGGAGTTGAGTCTTACCGCCCCCATCTCCTTGCAGAACAGAGTTCCATCGGGATTAATGATGAGGAAAGTAGGATAAATACCCACCTTATATTTCTTGCCCAATTCCGGTCCTTCACCAACATCCATATCCCTTGTCAGAGAAACGAATTTAGGATTGAAATAATCACCACACTCCTGCAAAGGAAAGATATTCTTCATCATATACTTGCAAGGACCACATGTTTGAGTATAGCAATCGATAAAAACTTTCTTTCCTTCAGCTTTCGCCTTTGCCAAAGCTTCCTTAAAAGAAATATCTTCAAAAAGAATTCCTCTATTACTGATTGAATCCTGAGCCATTATAGGCAACAGGATATTAAATAAAGAGAATATCAGAAATATAATTTTCTTCTTCATACAATTACGATTAAAGATCATTTTCAAAAGTAGAACAAATACCACGCAACAGTATTTGTATCTGTTGCATGATATTTGTATGTTACTTTTCATTATTTTTCAGTTGTTGTACCTGATCCCTTGGCAATACCAGGGAGATCGATACCATATTTATCCTTCATGTATCTGACAACAAGCTCATATTTTTCACTAATGAGCGGATACTTCTCCTTCGGATATTTTTCATAGAACTCTTCTGGAGAGAATCGCATAGCTGCTCTGATATAGAGTGAGAAGAAATCTCTGTACATACCACTTGAATTATAATTTGGCTGCTTATAATAGGTAGTAGCAATACTCCATAGAAATTCCTCTTCTACGCCATTATCATCTACCCATCTGATAAGACCACGATTAAACACATAGTTTTTGTGGTTAGGATTGCTTCTATTCAGACTTGAAACGAAATCCATTCCATCTCTCAATCCTTCAGGCTCTGGCAAGGTATTGTCCATTCGCTGAGATGTAAGGAACTGATTGATAAAACTGAATCGCTTTACAGCCATTGCTTCATTAGCTTTCGCTAATTCCGCCTTCTCTACATCAGTCTTATTCTCTTTATCCTTAAGTTCTGCGCGTTTCTGCAACCAATATAATTCCGTATTGGAAAAACTAATTGCCCAATAGTCAAAGCCATCGAATTTAGTTGGGGTGAAGCCTGCTACATCAGGGATATAAATTTCTGTACTACCTGTACCGGTACCTGTACCGCCTGTGCCAGTACCAGTACCTGTGCCAGTACCACCTGTTCCCGTGCCTGTGCCAGTACCACCTGTACCAGTGCCTGTGCCTGTTCCCGTACCTGTGCCTGTTCCCGTACCTGTGCCAGTACCACCTGTACCAGTGCCTGTGCCTGTTCCCGTACCTGTGCCTGTTCCCGTACCTGTGCCAGTACCACCTGTTCCTGTGCCTGTGCCACCAGTACCACCTGTGCCTGTACCACCAGTACCTGTACCACCAGTACCGCCTGTGCCACCAGTACTAGAATCATCTCCTCCTCCAAGATTAGGATCTACACCCCTAAAGTCTTTCTGCAAGTAAATCTTTACAGGAAAATTCTTCTGAATCATCTCGGTAGAAGCATAAGGGAATACGTTGTTCTTAAAGAAATCTACATAGTAAGGCACTTCTGTACCTGGCACATCATCGCCATAATAGAGTTTTCCCGTACCTATACCCGTCCATTTTCTGTTCAAGTCGGCAGGAGTAATATCCTTATACAGCAGATAAACACCATATTTATCATGTATTTCTTTAATATCTTCATCCCAAGAATTGTTACCTTGAGGAAATTCCATACGAAGAACGGAGTAGTTACCCGATGGAGTGATAGGATCTTCGGATGGAGTGCAAGCCGTCATTGTGATGAGGCTCGCAACTGTGATATATATAAATCTTTTCATTCTTCTGTGTTATTATCCGGGTTAGTATTATCAACTGCGAACTCAGAAGTCTCACCTATGCGCTTTGCACAAAGTGGATTCTGCTCCAACTGATTGTTCAATTCTCGTGCTGCATCAGGTATAGGGACTGTATAAAGTGGATCCTTTTCCTGAAGGGTATAGGTTGTCTTGGTAGTTGGTGTAGAATACCAAACGTGCTTGATTTCAGGCATACCCCAACGGCGCAAATCATACCAACGATGACTCTCGAAACAAAGTTCACGACGGCGTTCCTGATGTATATACTCCACCAACTTATCAATATCTGCAACATCCTCTGCCTTTGGAGCATAGTTATCAGCAAATCTCTTACTACGTAATTCTACCAAAGCTTGAAGTGCTTCCTGACTTCCATTAGCATCCACTCCAGCCTTAGCGAGCATTGCTTCTGCTTCCATATAATTGAGATATGCCTCAGAAAGACGAAGACTTCTACCAAATACACCTGTACCACCAGTAGGTCGATAACTATTATTGACCTTCAATTTACCGATAGCCAAAGGCAGCAGTTCACCAGAGAATTCTTTCCTTACGATATAACGCTGCTTACGAAGGTCACCATCCTCAAAACTGTTGAGCAGTTCATCAGAAGCACGGAAATAAGGTTTACGAGGCAAACCTGTCGTTGGGTCTTCCGTAGAATATTCTTCAACCCATCCTGCCCAATCCGATACTTTACCATAAGGGAAGATGACCTCAGAAGATTCATCATAAGAATGATAATTGGTATAGATACGTGCCACCTGACCATATTCATTCTTTTCCGTTTCTACTGTATTGAGATCAAGCAACTTGAACCGCGAATCGTTCATCACCAACTTCGCATACTTGGCAGCCTCTTCCCAGTTCTCCATATAAAGATAGGTACGAGAGAGCAGCAGTTGTACCATTGGCAGACTTGCACGGTAATCCTTCTTCCATTGTCTTGCCTCAGAAACAAGTTTAAACTGACTTTCTGCCTCCAGCAAGTCTTTGACAATTTGGTCATAGACTGCCTTCACGGTACTGCGAGCCATCGGTTTTTCCTCAACACCACTTGTTAATTTCAGAGGAACACCTAAAGCATCAGGATTCTCATTGTATGGCTGACCAAATATATTCACTAAGTTCAGATAGTAAAAGCCACGGAGCGCATAAGCCTGTCCCAGGACATAATGGATATCTTCTTCTGAACCTGTCACAGTATCAATATAATCAATGACAGCATTCACACCCTTCAGTTTACGATAATATGTATAATACATATCCGTAGAGGTTCTACCAGCCTCTTTCATCATATTAAACATATCCGGCTGCCATGTATAGGAAGCCAACAATATATCGTAATTGAAATTATCTTCAGGTAACTGATAGAGAGTTGCAGTTAAGTCGTCATCCATCAAAGTAAGAAAATAATTAAAGCCACCTATGTCGTTACGAGGATAAGCCTCGCCCAACAAGATTTCATTAAGTGAGCGCACATCCTTTGGGACAAACTCACTTGTGGATTTTGGCTCCAGGAAGTCACCGCAACTATTGAGCATCAGCATGCCTCCCAAGAGTACCATTGTATATAATTTAACTTTTTTCATGATTGTCATTTTTTAGAATGAAGCACTAAGTCCGAAAGAGAAAATGCGTGGCTGGATACTGTTACCCAACTCAGGATCAAAGCCATTCCATTTCTTGTTGGCAATGACGAAGAGGTTGTTTGTACTACCACTCAAAGAGATGCTTGTAGCATGAATCTTCTGACAGATTTTCTTAGGCAGATAATAAGACACAGACAACTGATTGCAGCGGAAGAAAGAACCGCTCACAAGACGTGCGGTTGAATTTGCCCACATTTCATAACGATTGGTAAAATAGCCATCTGGTGTATAGAGATTGAGAATATCCGCTACCGAAGTATAGAGACCAGGTATGTTGGTATGCAGCTCATCACCAGGCTGCTTCCATCGATTCAACAATTCCTTGCTGAGGTTGGACAGCGGACTTGGCATCTTGCCATAAGTAAAGGTAGAATATGGGTTAGGAAGGCGTTTCTTAGAACCCAAAATCAGGGCAAAGCTCGCACTTACTTGAAGATCCTTCCAGCGCACATGAGGATTGATACCTCCAGTAAAGAAAGGCTCTGATTCACCTGCATAAACCAAGAATGACAATGGATCTATTGTCTTATCCGGATTTTCAAACTCCTCTACTTGAGTACCTCTAAAGGTAGGAAGACCTGTCTCATGGTCAAGACCTGTAAAATCATAAGCCCAGAAAGAATAGAGAGAATAACCCTTACGCAAAGGGCGCTGACTGTTGCCGGCTACGAAATCACGATGGGTCAACTGGTCAACACGGGCTGTGCGATCATCCGTCTCAGTCTTGTTCCAGTTCTTGGAAGCATTAAATCCAACACTTACTACTAAGTCCTTGGTCTTGATAGGAGTGATATTCATTGTCCACTCGAGACCATGGTTGACGATGATACCACCATTGAGCTTCAATGTTCCCATACCATATTCCTCTGGTACATCTTGCTCGATAATCGCATTAGAACGTCTTCCGTAATACTCAAGACTCATCGTTACGGCTCTGAAAATTTGCATATCGAGACCGAGGTTCCAAGTCTTGGTACGTTCCCACTTCAGATAAGGGTTAGGAAGACTTGCGATGCTGGTATAGTATTCATTATAACCAGGAAGCAAACCACCATAAGAAGCTATCAATTCCGGACTGATGGAATTGACTACATTTCCCTGAATACCATATGTTGCACGGAGGTTAAGCTGGTCAAGCCACTTCACGTTGTCTTTGATAAACTTCTCTTCTGCTATCTTCCAAGAGAAACCGAACGAATAAGTAGGATCAAACTGCTTACGCTTATCCTGTCCGAAACGGTTGGAAGCATCTGAACGGATATTCATATTCATAACATAACGATTCTTCAGAGAGTAAGCAGCTGTACCAAAGAAGGATACGTAATTGGAAGTATTGTTGATACTACTCCATCCACCCTCAAAGAGACCTCTAAGAGCACCCCAACCTATAGACTGTGTACCTCCGATAGGCACAATATCCTCTGGAAGCGAAGGAGAGATCAAACTCTCACCACGCTCTGGCACATACCCCCAGACATTCGTACCCTTACCATATGTTTTGGAAGAACGCATCTCAAAACCAAACATACCATTGACACGATGAATCTCATTGAAAGTCTTGCTTGCTACCAGCTTATGCTGCATGTCAAGCGAAGTCATATTGGAATTATTATTGGTCAACTGACCGCCAAATGGCAACAGGGCTGCTTTATACAAAGCAGAACCAGGTTCAGCCTCACCTACTCCATAACCACGATAGTTGGTTTCAATGTAGGAAGTCCTTTCACCCCTATAACTTTCAGAATCGTTGGAACTATGAGCCATAGAACCCACCAACTGATAATTAAGCCAAGGAAGAAGCTGGAAATCAATATTTGCAGACACATTGAAGGTATTACCGCGGTTCTTACTATAACTGTTATCCATCTCATTGAGGACATTGTAGCCATAAGTATTGTTGGAACCAAGGGACTTGTTCAACTGATAAGTATAATATTGTTTATAGAAAGCTCGTTCACCATTTTCCTCGAAAGCAGGTACGGCACGGCTGGTATTAAGAGCATACGACTGAGGACTTACACCGCTATAGCCGTAAGAATTTCGTGAACTACCGCTAATATTAAAGGAAGCACGGATTCGCTTACTGAATTGCACACCTACATTCAGACGAGTTGTAAATTGATTTTGACTATTACCAATTTCTGTACCTTCAGAATTAGAGTAGCCAAAAGAAGCATTATAAGTTACTCTCTGAGTACCACCAGATACGCTGAGATTATGACTATGACTGAAAGAATTACGGGTCAAGAGATCAAGCCAGTCAGTATTCACAGTTTCCAATCTTTCCATCTGCTTCATAAAGTCGGCCTCGGAAATCATGTGCTTGTTAAACATAGCCATCAATCCCTCATAAGTATAAATCTGAGGAAGCGGATCACCCTGATAGCGCACACCCGCATCATACGCCTCCTTACTGAACTGAATACGCTCTTGCGAATTCATAAAATCAAATAAGTCATAGTTAGGACGTTGACGGACAGAGAAGTTTGCTGAATAGCGGATACTGGTACGTTCTGCAGAACCCTTCTTGGTCGTGATGACAATCACACCATTAGAAGCCTTAGAACCATAGATGGCAGTAGCCGAAGCATCCTTCAACACAGTAATATTTTCTATATCCTGAGGGTTGAGCCAGGACACCTGATTACCTATCAATTCCTTCATATCAGTAGTCATCGCTGCTGTAGCATCGATAGAAATAGGGTCTTCCTGGATGACTCCATCAACAACCCAAAGAGGGTCGGTATTTCCAAGAATAGTTGCCTTACCACGAATGGTAAGCTTAGGAGCAGATCCCACACGGGAAGAAGAATTGACTACCATCAATCCTGCCACCTTACCCTGCAACATCTGGTCGATAGTCTGGTAGGCAGGCATCAGCACATCTTCACCTTTCAAAGTGGTGAAGGCACCAACCATATCCTTACGAGGCAAACGGCCATAACCAGTCTCCACAACTTCAACTTCCTTCAATTGACTTGTGGCAGCAGGAATCATACTCACATTAATGGAATTGCTATTGTGGTAACGTACCACCTTCTTTTCCATTCCAAGGTAAGTGAACTCCAGGTAATATGCCTTTCCTGGCTCCATTTCAGGCATGGCAAGACTGAATTTACCATTGATGTCAGTTACGGTTGCCAATTTGGTACCTCTCACTCTTACACTTACACCAGGCAGGGGATCCTGGCTGTCATCGGTGACGACACCTTTGGCAATAACTGCAGTACGGCGAGCTTGAACAGCTCCCTTTTGGCTTGTGTTTACATTGTTTTGAGCAAAGACTGCTTGTCCAGAGGCAAGAGCAAAGCACAAAAGAGATGTATTCAAGACCATGGTGTAGTTTTTTCTCTTAGAATTCATAGTCCCTTTTGTTTTAAATTAATAATTGGCACAAAGATAGCAAATAAAGTTAAACGAGCAAAACATTTTATTACTATTTTTTGTATTTTGCACGTATTTTGTCAGTTTTTCCTGTATTTTTATACGCAAATAGAAATTTTATTGAATTACATTTAGATTTCTATGGTCTTTTTAAAATATTTAATGATATTAATAAAAAAGTTAATTTAAAATTCCATGTAACCTTTTCTATTACTTCATCGTCTAAGTTATAAGATAACATGAGTAATAACATAAAAAGAAAGGAAAAAATTATGATTTTGAGTACAACTCCAACCATAGAAGGTCACCCTATCCGTGAATATCGTGGCATTGTGACAGGCGAAACCATCATTGGTACCAACTTTGTGAAAGATTTCTTTGCCAGTATTCGTGATGTGATTGGCGGAAGAAGCGGTTCTTACGAAAGTACCCTCCGCGAAGCTAAAGATACTGCACTCAGGGAGATGAGCCAGCGTGCTGCATCCTTAGGCTGCAATGCCATCGTGGGCATCGACCTGGATTACGAAACCGTTGGTAACAGCGGTTCCATGCTGATGGTAACTTGCAGCGGAACGGCGGTGATTATCTAAGTTCTGCATCTGAAAAAAGAACAAAACATGTCTGAACAGGGGCGGTAACCGCCTAAAAAATCGAGTTACCGCCCCTGTTCAGACATATTTTACAAGATTATAATATAGTATTAACAGGTATAAAGTAATTAAATAAATATGA
>OBTM01000153.1_pt1 | contig 13283 bp, 13 predicted proteins | sample 1494911 | NCBI WGS metagenome assembly OBTM01 (sample SAMEA3360697, study PRJEB22359) | human gut metagenome | biome: ENVO:urban biome; feature: ENVO:human-associated habitat; material: ENVO:feces | place: Bangladesh | collected 2011 | reverse complement strand
TGTTTTTTTATTTACAAAAATAACGCCGATTTTAAACTATATTTAACTGGAAATTTTATACAATAAAAAGTTTTTATAAATCAAGGTTTATCGGTGTTTAAAGGATTTTTTACAAATAGTTTCGGTATTTTAACTTCGCGCATTTTAGGCTTCGTTAGAGATTTAATGACAGCCGGAATTTTAGGTGCCGGGATTTGGAGCGATATATTTTTCGTAGCTTTTAAACTGCCAAATCTTTTTCGCAGACTTTTTGGTGAAGGAAGCTTTACACAAGCGTTTTTACCGGGTTTTGTAGCTGCACGTAAAAAAGGCATTTTTGCCGCTTCAGTACTTATAAAATTTGTAATTTTCATACTTTTTTTAACTTTTGTAGTTTTTTTATTTACCGCATTTTTTACAAAATTTTTAGCTCTTGGATTTGACTCTAAATCTGTGCAAATGGCGATTCCGTATGTAAGAATCAACTTTTTATATCTTATTTTTATTTTTGCAGTTACACTTTTTGCTTCACTTTTGCAATATCGCGGCCACTTCGCAACTACCGCATTTTCAACGGCTTTACTAAATTTATCTATGATAATGGCACTTTTTTTAGCCAAAGGAAAAAGCGATGAAGAAATCGTGCTGTATCTAAGCATAGGCGTCGTAATCGGCGGATTTTTGCAGCTTCTGGTACATATAATCGCTTTAAAATTTACAGGAATGCTTAAAATTTTGCTTGGAGGATTTTCGCATCTTTTTAAAGGTGAAAAAGCTGACACAAAAGGTTTTTACAAAAATTTCTATCATGGCGTGATAGGATCTTCCGCGCTTCAAATAAGCGGCTTTATAGACACTTGGTTTGCAAGTTTTTTGGCGTTTGGCTCAATTAGTTATTTATATTATGCAAACCGTATTTTTCAGCTTCCGCTTGCGCTTTTTGCTATTGCTTTAACGACTGCGATTTTTCCTAAAATAAGTAAATTTATCAAAGCGCACGATGAAAAAACGGCGCTGAATTTTATGAGTAAAAGCTTTTATTTTCTATTTGCTCTGCTTGTGCTTTCCACAATCGGCGGCATTATGCTCAGCTTTGAAATAACGTGGCTTCTTTTCGAAAGAGGCGAGTTTACGCGTGAAAATACGGTTGAATGTGCATTAGTGCTAAGCGCTTATATGATAGGGCTTGTTCCGTTCGGATTGGCAAAACTTTTTTCTTTATGGTTATATGCAGAAATGAAACAAAATATCGCCGCTAAAATTTCAGTTCAAAGTCTGTTTTTAAATTTTACTTGTTGCGCTATTTTAGTTAAACCTTTCGGTGCGGCAGGATTAGCGCTTGCAAGCTCAATTAGCGGCTTTTTCCTATTTTTTATGAATATTAAATTTTTTGGTTTTAAAAATTTTTTAGCTATAATAAATCGCAAAAAAATTGCTTTTATTTTTGTAATTTGTATCGTTGAAATCGCGATTTTATGGATATTTAAAAGGTTAATAAATGGTTATTTTTGATAGTGTTGTTAAAAAAAAGCTTGAATTCATTCCTTTAGAAAATGATTTTGTGCGAATTTACGTTTGCGGACCGACTGTGTATGATGATGCGCATTTAGGGCATGCAAAAAGCGCGATTAGCTTTGATTTGCTACGTAGAACTCTTGTAGCGCTCGGTTTTAAAGTAAAATTTGTTAAAAATTTTACCGATATTGACGATAAAATTTTAAAAAAGATGGAAGATAGCGGTAAAAGCCTTAAAGAGATTACGGAATTTTACATTTCAAGGTATTTGGACGATATGAATGCTTTAAATGTGCTTAGGGCTGATATCGAACCGCGCGCTACAGAGTGCATTGACGAAATTATAGAGTTTGTGGAGGAGCTTTTGGATAACGGCGCCGCATATAAGATTCAAGGGGACGGTATTTATTTTGATACGAGCAAAGACAGCGATTATTTGAGTTTAAGTGGTAAAAAAGATAGCGACGAAAACATAGCAAGAGTTGCTTCAAACGCGCAAAAAAAAGATGAAAAAGATTTTGCACTTTGGAAATTTGACGAAAAATATTATAAAGCGAAATTTGGCTACGGGCGTCCCGGTTGGCATACGGAATGCGTCGTAATGATAAAAAAATATCTTGCTGATAATAAACAAAAATACTTAATTGACATTCATGCAGGCGGAATGGATCTTTTATTTCCGCACCACGAAAATGAAGCTGCGCAATGTCGTTGTGCCGAGCATAAAAATCTTGCAAAATACTGGATGCACAACGGTTTTGTGCAAGTTAACAATGAAAAAATGAGTAAAAGTTTAGGGAACAGCTTTTTTATAAAAGATGCCCTTAAAATCGTGCCTGGTGAGGTGCTAAGATTTTATTTGATGAGTTCTCATTATAGAGCAAATTTTAATTACAGCGTGAATGATTTATTTTCAAGCAAAAAACGACTTGATAAAATTTATCGTCTTAAAAAGCGTTTGCAAGGCGCTAAAAAAGGTATTTCAGATGAAAAATTCAAAGCTGAAATTTTAGACGCTTTAAGTGATGATTTAAATACATCTTTAGCTCTTAGTATAGTTGATTCTATGGTAAATAGTGCTAATGAACGGCTTGATAAAAATCCAAAAGACAAGGTGAAAAAAGGTGAAATTTTGGCGAATTTGGATTTTGTAAAAGAGACTCTAGGAATTTTATACACGGATGAAAATTTATATTTTCAATTTGGCGTGAGTGAAACAAAAAAGGCTGAAATTTCTGATTTAATAACGCAAAGAGATGCTGCAAAAAAAGAAAAAAATTTTGCTCTTGCCGATGAAATCAGGGAAAAACTTGCCTTGCAAAATATCACACTTATGGATACGACAAACGGCACCGTTTGGGAAATTTCAAATGAAACGGACATAAAATGAACGGACTGAAAGGTATTTTAAAAAGATTTAAACCTTATTTTGTAGAATACAAACTTTTGCTGTTTTTTATGATGATTGCAATGATATTTGCAAGTGCTGCAAACGGTCTTATAGCATGGCTTGTAGAGCCTGTGCTGAATAAAATTTTTATAGAAAAAAATGAAAATCTGCTTTACATTTTGCCTTATGCAATCATTGCCGTTTATACGCTGAAAAGTGTCGGATCATATTTTCAAACATATCTAAGCTCATATATAGGTCAGGATATAATTAAACAGATTAGAAATAAGCTTGTGGATCGTCTTTTAAGCCTTGATATGAAGTTTTTTAATGAGTTTAGAACAGGTGAGCTGATTAGCAGAACGATAAACGATATTGAGCGCATTCGTATGATTGTAAGTTCGATGATACCTGATATGTTGGTTCAAATAATGTCTATAATAGGACTTTTAATCGTTGTAATTTATCAAAATCCAAGACTTGCTTTTTTCGCTCTTGTGGTTTTGCCGATTGCCGTTTATCCTCTTTCTATTCTTGCAAAAAAGATGAAAAAGATCTCTAAAAAATCGCAGGAAAAAAACTCTGATATAAGCTCCGTACTAAATGAAATTTATTCAAATATCGAAATTGTAAAAGCAAGCAATGCACAAAATTTGGAACTCAATCGCTTTAAAGATGAAAATCAAAAATTTTTTAAGCTGAATGTAAAAGCTACAAAAACAAATGCGCTTGTCAGCCCGATAATGGAAATAATCGGCTCGATCGGTATTGCTATTATCATTATAGTAGGTGGTTTGGAAGTTATAAACGGCGCTATGGATATGGGAAAATTTTTCTCATTTACGGCTGCACTTTTTATGCTTTATCAACCGATTAAAGCACTCTCATCTATTTATAACAGTCTTCAGGATGCAATCGCTGCCAGTGAGAGAACTTTTGAACTTTTGGATTTAAGTCCGTCAATCATTGATGGAAATAAAGAATTTCCAAATGCCGCAAATACTATAATTTTTCAAAATGTCAGTCTGAAATACAACGAAAAAACAGCACTTAATAATATAAATTTTAGTGTTAAAAAAGGCGAAATGTTTGCATTTGTCGGAAACAGCGGTGGCGGAAAAAGTTCAATTGTAAATTTACTTATGAGATTTTATGATGCCGGCAGTGGAAATATTTTGGTAAATGAAAGCGATATAAGCGAGTTTAGTTTGAAATCTTTAAGAGATAATATCGGACTTGTTACACAGCGCGTTTATATTTTTAACGATACAATCGCAAATAATGTATGCTATGGCGGTGTTTTTGATGAAAACCGTGTAATAAATGCTTTAAAAATGGCAAACGCATACGATTTTGTGTTAAATCTGGAAGATGGAATTTACACAAAACTTCAAGAGTTCGGCGCAAATTTAAGCGGCGGACAGAGACAACGAATAGCAATTGCAAGAATGCTTTATAAAAATCCTCAAATTTTAATTTTCGATGAAGCTACATCGGCGCTTGATAATACAAGCGAAAAAGCAATCAGCGACGTAATAGAAAAAATAAGAGACAATAAAATCATATTTATCATCGCTCACAGACTTTCTACGATTGCAAACGCGGATAAAATAGCAGTCGTAAATAATGGCGAAATAGCGGCAATAGGCACCGATGAAAGTCTTAGTCAAAGCTGTGAAATTTATCAAAAATTAAAAGGTAAATTAAGCTGATAAATTTGTTTTTAAAAAATTCTTTGGTAAAATTTTAAATTTGTTAGCATAAGATTGGAGAATAATGTAATGTATAGCGCTTTAAAAAGTGTTTTATTTAATTTTGACCCTGAAACCGCTCATAAAATCGGTTATTTTGGTATGAAAATGTGGGATATGCTGCCGGGAGTCGGCAGTTTGGTGGCTAAAAATTTCACATATAGCGATGTGATTTTAGAACAAAATCTTTTTGGACTTAAATTTCGTAATCCAATCGGCATTGCAGGCGGTTTTGATAAAGATGCGACAATGATTTTGCCGTTATTTGAGCTCGGATTTGGACATTTGGAATACGGCACCGTTACGCCGAAACCGCAACCAGGAAATCCGAAACCGAGAATTTTCAGGCTGATTGAAGATAAGAGTATCCAAAATTCTATGGGTTTTAACAGCAAAGGTATGGATGTTGTTTTGAATAATGTAAAAAAAGTATATCCGTTTCGCATTCCTTTAATCGCAAATATAGGTAAAAATAAAGTTACGCCGAATGACGAAGCTTTGAAAGATTATGAAGTTTTAATAGAAAATTTTAATGAATATTGCGATCTTTTTGCTATAAATATCAGTTCGCCGAACACTCCTAATTTACGTGATTTGCAAAATGAAAATTTTATAAAAGAGCTTTTTTGTATGGCAAAAGAGAAGACAAAAAAGCCGATTTTTATAAAAATCGCACCGGATATGGATATAAAAGATGCGATAAATTTGTGTGTCTCATCCGTGCAAAACGGCGCCAACGGCATAATTATAAACAATACTAGCGTAGATTACTCGCTTTCTCCAAATATCAAACAGCAAAAAGGCGGCATTAGCGGACAGCTGATAACGGAAAAATCGCGCAATTTTTTTGCACAGATTGCAAAAGAGATTTACGGAAAAACGACTCTTATAAGTTGTGGCGGTATTGATAGTGCTAAGGAAGCTTATAAAAGAATAAGACTTGGTGCAAATTTCATTCAAATTTTTACAGCATTTATCTATGTAGGTCCAATACTTTGCAAAAAAATAAATAGTGAACTTGCCGAACTTTTGCGAAAAGACGGCTTTAAAAATATATCCGAAGCTGTCGGAGCGGATCTTAAATAAATGCTGCCTGAATTTAAAAAAATAATCTTAGATAACGGATTTGAAATTTATCACATTCCTTGCAATGAAGGCTCAGGCGTTATTAGCACTGATATTTTTTATAAAGTCGGCTCAAGAAACGAGTATATGGGAAAAAGCGGTATCGCTCATATGCTTGAGCACATGAATTTTAAATCTACTAAAAACCGTAAAGCAGGGGTTTTTGATAAGACTGTAAAAGGCTTTGGCGGTATTGATAACGCATCAACAGGATTTGATTATACACACTATTTTATAAAATGTGCCAACTCAAATTTAGATATTTCTTGCGAGCTTTTTGCCGATATTATGCAAAATTTAAATCTGAAAGACGAAGAGTTCAAACCTGAAAGAAATGTTGTGCTTGAAGAAAGACTTTGGCGCACGGATAATAATCCTGCGGGCTTTCTTTTTTTTCGCCTTTACAACAGCGCTTTTATATACCATCCGTATCACTGGACGCCGATCGGTTTTAAAAAAGATATAGAAAACTGGACAATTGAAGATATCATGGATTTTCACGCGAAATTTTATCAACCGCAAAATGCGTTTTTGGTAATTGCAGGTGATATCGATGAAAAAAGCGCATTTAAAAGCGCAAAAAAACATTTTGAAAAAATAAAAAACAGCTCCGACATTCCTGTTAATTTTTGTAAAGAACCTACTCAAAATGGTGAAAGAAACATTATAATTCATAAAAACAGTGAAGTTGAAATGATAGCTCTTGCTTATAAAATTCCGCCATTTAATCACGCCGACCAAAATGCGCTGTCCGCTGTGGAAAACATTTTAGGAAGCGGCAAAAGTTCAGTTATAAGACGCATTTTAGTTGATGAGAAAAAACTTGCAAATGATGTTGAAATTTACAATATGTCAAGCATTGATGAAAATCTTTTTATCATTTTTGCTGTGGCGAATTTTGGTATAAAGGCTGAAATTTTAAAGAGTGAAATTTTAGAAATTTTAGAAAACCTAAAACAAAAAGAGATAGAAGATGAAGCACTGGAAAAGGTTAGAAATGCGTTAAATTCTCAGTTTGTATATTCGCTTGACAGCGCCGGAAAAATTGCAGACATTTATGGAAATTTTATCGCTATGGGCGATATAAGCGTGCTTTTTGAATTACCGCAAAAAATTCAAAATTTAACCAAAACGGATATTAAAAATTGTTTTTTAAAATATTTTGATAAAAACAGACTTACAAGTGTAATTTTAAGAAAGGAATAAAAATGGAATCAACTCTTATAAAAGGCTCTATGGTAGCCATTATTACGCCGTTTAAAAACGGCAAAATTGATGAGGTCGGTTACGAAAAACTCATAAAAAGAGAAATTGCAAACGGCATAAATGTGATTGTACCGGTCGGTACAACCGGCGAAAGCGCCACGCTTACACACGAAGAGCATAGAGTTTGTATTGAAATTGCCGTGGATACGTGCAAAGGTATGGATGTTAAAGTTTTAGCAGGAGCCGGAAGTAACGCAACTCACGAAGCCATAGGTTTAGCTAAATTTGCTCAAGATCATGGAGCGGACGCTGTTTTATCCGTCGCGCCGTATTATAATAAACCAACTCAACAAGGATTGTATTTGCATTATAAAGAGATTGCAAACTCGGTTGAAATTCCGGTTTTGCTTTATAATGTTCCAGGAAGAACAGGTTGCGATATTAAGGCGGATACTGTAATTCGTCTTTTTAGAGAATGCAAAAATATAATCGGTGTAAAAGAGGCAAGCGGAGATATAGATAGATGTGTGGATTTGCTTTCCAGAGAGCCGCATATGACCGTAGTTAGCGGAGAAGATTCTATAAATTATCCGATATTGGCAAATGGCGGAAAAGGCGTGATTTCAGTTACTGCAAATCTTTTGCCTGATTATGTCGCAAAACTTTGTGATTACGCACTAAAAGGCGATTTTGTAAAATCTCGCGAGATAAACAATGAACTTTATGAATTAAACAAAATTTTATTTGTAGAGAGCAATCCTGTGCCTATAAAAGCGGCGATGTATATTGCAGGACTTATCGAAACGCTTGAATATCGTTTGCCGCTTTGTGAGCCTAGCAAAGAAAATTATAAAAAAATCGAAGAAACAATAAAAAAATACAAAATTAAAGGGTTATAATGGAAATGAATAACGAATTTAATGGAAAAACGCTGGTAATTAGCGGCGGAACAAGAGGAATCGGAAGGGCGATAGTCGAAGAATTTGCGCAAAACGGTGTAAATATCGCTTTTACCTACAATTCAAACGAAGAGCTTGCAAAAAAACAATGTGAAGAGCTTGAAAGCAAATTTGGCATAAAAGCAAGATGTTATGCGCTAAATATCTTAGAGCCTGCAACCTATAAAGATCTTTTTTTAGAGATTGACAATGATTTCGATAGAATTGATTTTTTTATTTCAAATGCTATTATTTCAGGACGCGCAGTAGCCGGCGGATACACGAAGTTTATGAGACTCAAACCTAGAGGATTAAATAATATTTTCACTGCAACAGTTGATGCCTTTGTAGTTGGTGCTCAGGAAGCCGCAAAAAGAATGGAAAAAACGGGTGGCGGTTCAATAATCTCAATCAGCTCGACAGGAAATCGCGTTTATATAGAAAATTATGCAGGTCATGGTACTTGTAAAGCTGCGGTTGAAGTTATGGTTAAATATGCAGCGGCTGAACTTGGTAAAATTGGAATAAGAGCCAATGCGGTGTGTGGCGGACCTATTGATACCGACGCTCTTAAAGCTTTTACAAATTATGAGGAAGTCAGAGATAAAACCGCGCAACTTAGTCCATTGAATAGAATGGGTAAACCAAGCGATTTGGCAGGAGCTTGTCTATTTTTGTGTTCAAGCAAAGCAAGTTGGGTTACAGGGCATACTTTTATAGTAGATGGCGGAACGACTTTTAGATAATGCTTAATTTACCGAACATTTTGGCGATTTTGCGCGTTTTTTTGGCGCCTTTATTTTTTTATCTTTTGATAATAGCAGGAAGCAACGAAATTTCAACTTCGGGCATTCATACGAGCTGGATAAATTTTGCAGCCGCTTTTGTGTTTGTTATAGCTTCCGTGACTGATTTTTTTGACGGATTTATCGCAAGAAACTGGAATCAAATCACAAAGTTTGGCGCCATTATCGATCCTTTAGCCGATAAAATGCTGACATTAGCAGGATTTTTAGGGCTTATGTATATTGGAAGAGCAAATCCATGGGCGGTTTATCTTATTTTGATAAGAGAATTTTTTATAACCGGGTTTCGCACCGTAATGCTTAGTGAAAATATTGAAGTTTCTGCTTCTATGGCAGGAAAAGTTAAAACCGTGTTTCAAATGATAGCAATCGGTTTTCTTACAATGCAGTGGATTTTCGGCTCTATTTTGCTTTGGATAGCAGTTATTTTGACTGTTTATTCCGGTTTTGAATATATCAAAGCCTACGCAAAATTTCATAAAGTGATAAAAGAAAACAATTAGGAATAATTGGCTAATTAGCCTGAAAAGCGCGAATGGATATTTAAAATTTTAAAATGAAACGATAAAATAAAAATTTGACGGATTGCAGCGGATTTAATGCGGCTAAAATTTTACCTTCACAGAGTGGATTTTGATGAGATATAAAAAAGTCGTCAACTAGAAGTAAAAAGCTGCAAGAAATGGGCGAAATTTTAAATAAAATAGCGTTAATTCACAAAAACACAGGATCTGATTTTATGATTGTTGCCACAAATACAATACTCAAAGTGGCGTATATCACGTAAAAAAAATCTAAAAATTTCACTTTTTCAATATGATATGTGATTAGTTAAGCACTAAACGAGCGAAATATTAAAACAGCAGCGTTTCTTGATAACTATTTATATAATGAAGCAAGATTTTATATCTAAAAATTTAAAAAAGAACGCTTTTAAAGTTGTTGTGTAAAATGAAGCGGAAATGTAAAAAACAAATGAAATTATTTATAATGAGCATCGTGAGCGTAAAATTTCTGAAAAATCACGCGAATTTTGCAGTTCGGTAATATCTCGTCTTTCGCTAAATTCTTCACTATTTCCATAAAATTCATCATTACTGTTTTCGCCAAAGAGGACATCGTCTTTGCCGTTACCAAACAAACTACCTTGTGCGTTTGGCATAAATGGTCGGGCATAGACTGTGCCATCTGGCATAGTTACTTGTAAAAAGCCACTTTTTGTAATGCTAACCCAGTCTAGGCTGTCAATCTTATCGCCACGATATTTACTTTTTATCCAACCTGAAATATCTAAGCCAGCCAAAGAAGCACCAATTAAAGCTACATTTAGAACCTGTCCTACACCCGGTATAAAACCTACTGCTATTAAAGCAGCATCTACGCCAACACCAACTAATTTTTCATCTAGCTTCTCATTATTTGCATCGGCTATTATCCAATTTCCACCAGCACCTAGTATTCCTACTGCTACATTTGTATATTTTGCACCAGTTGCATTTAACCTGCCGTTTTTAGCAAGTTCAGAAAATTGATACTGACTTCCGTTTGTGCCTATACTCCAAGCCTTATTGACTAAATCAATCAATTCTGCTTTTGATAAATTCTTTAAAAGCTTTCTTTCAGCTTCATCTAAAATTTTGTTTGCATATGCAACACTTGACATGTTTTCTCCTTTAAAATAAGTTTAATTTAATAAATCTTTATCTTTAAACCAAGATATAGGCAGAAAAAATTTCTTTTCTACCTTATCTAAACTCTTGCCCGTTTTAACCAATAAATATTTTTTGATTTCATTATATTGTTTGTCTGAACTAACCATAAAATTAAAAAATTTGCCGTCTTTATCTTGTAACCAAATGACATCGTAAAAACTATCTTTTAAACCGCCATATTTATGATGAATTATAAATTGCGGTAGATATACTGCACCAAATGCAAATACCATTACAAATATAAAAAGAACAAGGCTTCCTGTGGCAACAATAGCCATTAAATAAACAATCAATAAAACTAAACCCGAAAATAAAATAAGTTTTGTAATAAATGGGCTTAAATTAAAATTTGGAAGTGCAGAAGACATAGTTTTTGATATGCGATGAATATTGTTAGTTAAAATGGATTTTTGCAATCCATTTTCCAATTCTTTCATTATTTTGTTTTCATAAAAATATATAGTCGAGTTGCTTTCCAAATTTTTAAGCGAATTATTTATGTTTATATATGTTAAAACTATTAAAATAACAGCTCTATCAATGCGATTCCTATCAAAAATCAATAAATAAATTATACAAGAAATCAATAATATAATCGTGATAATTATACTTGTAAATTTTGCATTTGATAATTCATCTTTTATAATTAAAGGTTCTTTGTCATAATCTCTCAAATTTGATTTTTTAACATTTGACTTATTTTCTAAATTTTCATTTTCCAAATTCAATCCTTTTAAATAAAATTTCCTTGCAAATTCAAATTCGGTCGGTATTTTAAAATACTGAATTTTCAAATTCACAAATTTAAACTTACTTTTACGAATTCAAGCAACAAGTAAATTTAAATTTGTAAATTCTCTATCATCATCTATTATAGTTTCGTTTCCTGCTTGTGCTAGTTTTGCTTTGACGATTGATTTATCTGTTACTACACTTGCACTTACTTCAAATTTTCTATCTTCTTCTTTGATTGTATTTCCATCCCAAGTATGAGTATAGGTTTGTTCTATATCTCCTTCTTTAAATTTAATTCTTTGTCCATTTATGATTAGTTCTAAAAACTCATCTTTTTTTAGTGCTCTATTTAGAGTTATTTTAAATTCCATTGAGTGTTTGCCATTGCCACCCTCGGTTGATTGATTGTTTCCCATGGTTACTACTATATCATCTATATCGACTAAGACTATACCTAAATCATTGCTTATTTTACTGAAATTTTCTATTGTTATGCTATCGTTGATTATAAGATCTGAGCCTTTGAGCTCGTATGTAGTGCCGTCTTTGCCTTTGTAAATTTTAGAGCCTTTTTCGATTTGTGTGCCACCTGTGAGTTGAATGTTTGTATAAGATAAAATACTCTGCCTTTGCTGTCGCTATCTTTTATAGTATCGCCGTTATCTACAAAATAATCGTCTTTGCCAGCTTTGCCTACAAATATATCATTTCCGCCATGACCTATAAATATATCTTTTTTATCTCCACCGATTAGGACATCGTTTGTCCAACCATTACCGCCTGTGAGAAGTCCGCTTGGAGTTACGCCGTAAGGGAAAAATGAAGCTGATAGTGGTCTAGCATATACTGTTCCGTCAGGCATAGTTACTTTTAAAATATTTTTTTCAATAGTAACTGATTTTGCACCAACTAACTTTGCAATTTTATTGTTATTGTAATCTGCTTCACTTTCATAAGCTAAACTTCTGTATATATCTTTTAATTTTGTTGCTGGGTCAAAGCCTGTTAATGTCAAAGCAATATTTATAACTCGTCCAGCTGGTGTAAGTTCCATAAGCGTTAATGCTACATCGACACCAAGACCCATAACTGTTTCGACAGTATCTTCGCCACTAACATTACTTATGAGCACATTGCCACCAGCAGTTATAAATCCAACAACACCAGAGCCAAATTTGCTATTATCCAGTGCGTTTCTATAATTTTTATAGCGTAATGCTAAACTATCGTCAGTTATATTCCAAGCCTTATTTATGCTATTCATAATAGCATCTCTTGTTTTTAAATCCGTAGATAGATAATTTTCAACCCTATCTAAAATTTGTTTAGCTGCTGCTTCATTTTTCATTGTTTTTCTCCTGATTTTTTTAAATCTTTTTTATTAGCTTCGAAAAGCACCGTTCTTTTTCTTTCTACATTGTCTAAATTGATTTTAAATTTTGTCCAGAAATACTCCTTTAATTCAAAATATTCTTTATCATTTGAAATCATAAAATTTAAAAAATTCTCATCTTTTCCTTTTACAAAAAGGACATCATAAAGCCAATCTGCATTTTTTGCTTTTTCTTTATAATGAATTATAAATTGTGGAATTAGCATTAAAAAAATTAGCCCAAATGCAATGGCTATTGTTGCTAGAATTTTTATAATATCTTGTGTAAATACTAGAAATAAAAAATATAATGAAAAGCCAAAATATGCCAATTTATTTTTAAATACAAAAAAATCACTTTTTGGGAGTATAGAGTTTATAGTTTTAACAATCCTTTTAATTTCACAACAATAAACCCTTGAAACTAAAATATTATTTTCTCTTTTCTCAATATATTCATTTGTTAAAAATACTTTTGCTTTCGAATTTAACTCTTTCACAACACCTACACCAACAAAAACAAGCAGACATAATAAAAAAATTTTCATACCAATATAATTTTCGACAAATATTATATAAGCTAATACAAAAGTTCCAATAGATAACGAAATAGCACCATATATGTTAGCATTGTCTTGTATGACTATCGGCTCTTTATCATAATCCCTTAAAATTTTGCTTTTAGAATTTTGCTTGTTTTCTAAATTTTGATTTTTCAAAATTTATCCTTTTAATAAAATTTCATCGCAAATTT
>OBTM01000150.1_pt1 | contig 13445 bp, 10 predicted proteins | sample 1494911 | NCBI WGS metagenome assembly OBTM01 (sample SAMEA3360697, study PRJEB22359) | human gut metagenome | biome: ENVO:urban biome; feature: ENVO:human-associated habitat; material: ENVO:feces | place: Bangladesh | collected 2011 | reverse complement strand
AAGAATCACTACGACCCTCGCAAAGGCAAAGGCTCTTAAGAAGTATGTTGAGCCACTGATTACACGTTCAAAGAATGATACAACTACATCACGTCGTGTTGTTTTCCGTTATCTTCAGAACAAGTATGCTGTTAAGGCTCTCTTTGGTGAGGTTGCAGAGAAGGTAGCTAATCGTCCTGGTGGTTATACACGTATTATCAAGTTGGGTACTCGTCAGGGTGATGCTGCTGAAATCGCATTCATCGAGCTTGTTGACTTTGATGAGAACATGGCTAAGACTCCTAAGGCAGCAGCTAAGAAGACTCGTCGTAGCCGCAAGGCTAAGGCTGAGGATGCTCCAGTTGCTGAGAATGCAGCTGCTGAGACTGTAGCTGAGGAAGCTCCAAAGGCTGAATAATTTCAATATCTCAATATGAGCGCTTTCATCTTTTTGATGAAAGCGCTTTTTTTGTTTTTTAGGGATTTTCCCTCTATTTTTAGGGATTTTGTTGTTAGACTTTGCTTTTTATTTCTTATTTTTGCACCATCAAATGAATATATAGTATGTTCACAAATGTAGGATTTAATTTTATTTAGATATGAAAAAGCCTTTGATTTTATTATTTAGTTCTGCGTTACTTCTTAGTAGTTGTGGAACTTATACTGGTAGTGGCGCATATGTTGGTGGATCGTTTGGTTCTATTTTAGGTTCTGCTATTGGTGGAATAGCTGGTGGCCCTCGTGGCTCTGATATTGGTACAATCATTGGTATGGCTGGTGGTGCTGCTGTTGGTGCGGCTATAGGCAATCAGGCTGATCAGCAACAAGAGGAGCGTATTCAACAAAGACGGGAGCGTATCCGTCAAAGACAAGATGTAGATTATCAAAGAAACCAAGGATATGACGGGTCTTCGCATAATGCTGATGATACCTATTTATATAATCCTAACACTAACAGTGGTTTTGATTCTACCAATAGTGGAGATGATAGATTATATGATTTTACGGGTTCAGACTATACAGGTTCATATAGTGCTCAACAGCCTATAACTTCTTATCCAAGTTCAAGCAGCACAGTTGATGAAATTAATAATGCTGGTTTATCTTATTGTCCTTTATTGGAAATCGTCAATGCTCGTTTTGTGGATGATAATCAAGATAACGAGCTGAATAGGAATGAAACTTGCAAGGTTATATTTGAAGTCTTCAATCGTGGAAATCGTCCTGTCTATGATGTAGTTCCTACAGTTGTCGAAACCACAGGAAATAAGCATATCTACATATCTCCAAATATACATGTGGAAAAAATAGATGCCGGTAAAGGTATTCGTTATACTGCTATGGTAAAGGCAGACTCACGTTTAAAGCCTGGTATAGCTCGATTTTGTGTATCTGTAATTCATGGAGATAAAGCAATTTCTAAGGTGAATGAATTTAATATACCTACGACTAAATAGTGTTAGTGTTTTCTTAGTTTCTTAAGACATTCATTTTCTCTTATTTATTTATGAGAATGGTATTTAGAATATTTTAAAGCCTCAGTAAGATCTTGAAGTTTTCTTACTGAGGCTTTTTTGCTTTTATTTTGAAAATGATTATCTCAAATCATTCTTTATCTTTGTTTATTCTATTTCCTTTTTGTCTTATTTCCTTCTTTGCTTTGATAGTGTTCTGTTTTATGATTTTGTTCCGTATTATGTTTATGTTCTGAATTATGTTTTTGCTCAGCAAAGTTCCCGGTTTTGTTTCTATGTTCTTGTTGTTCTTCTTTAATATCCTTTTGATGTTTGTTTAAATGTTCTTTTTTGCCTGATTCTGCTCCATGTTGGTGCGGCTTACTCTCATGTTTTTCATTGTGATTCCATTTCTGAGGAAAATCATAGTCAGATTCTGCTACTTCAAAGTCGATATGAGGTAATTTTGGATCTTCTGGGCGATAAGGAATAGGCTTGTCTACCATTTCTACTTTTACAGTAGCTACACCTTGTGATAACATACCTATAGCTTTAGCAGCACCCCACGAGAGATCAATAATTCGTCCTCTACCATAGGGGCCTCTGTCTGTAACCTTCACTATAACTGTTTTTTTATTACTGAGATTTGTTACTTTCAGCTTGGTACCAAATGGATAGAATCTATGGGCGCACGTCAAACTGTCGTGGTGAAGTTTCTGTCCACTGGCAGTTCTGGCTCCCGTTGTTTTTTTTGAATAATAGGATGCTTTTCCATGCTGCTTTTGCGCCATACACGGCATGCTGAATATAGTGAAAAAGCACGGCAAGATTTTCAGGAGGATTTTTCCTCCCTCTTTAATGCCTGCTATCGCTTTTCCTTTATATTTAGCAAGAAATGCTTCTTTAAATCTAAACATAGTTTATGGTTTTATCTATTGATTTTACAGCGTAATATATCTTTAAATTCTATTATAATGCTGCAAATTTAAAAAAATATGTTGAAAAATGCAAGTAAATATAAGAAAAACAGTATCTTTGCATTGCTAAATCTTACAATTATGGAGAATAATGTACCTCAAGAGTGGAATAAATTCTATTTAAAGGATGTATCATTTGTTAATCTGATGATGCGTCGCATATACAATGTACTTATTGTAGCTAACCCTTATGATGCCTTCATGTTAGAGGACGATGGGCGTATTGAAGAAAAGATATACAATGAGTATATGGAGTTAGGATTACGTTATCCGCCAACTTTTACCCAAGTTTCTACCACAGAAGAGGCAGCTGGCGTCTTGCGTTCTACAATTGTAGATCTGGTGATTTGTATGCCAGGTAATGCTGATAATGATGCTTTCGATGTTGCCCGCGATATCAAAGGTAAGTTTCCTAATATTCACTGTGTTGTGTTGACTCCATTCTCTCATGGTATTACCAAGCGTATGCAGAATGAGGATTTGAGCATCTTCGATTATGTATTCTGTTGGTTGGGTAATACCAACTTGATCCTTTCTATTATTAAGTTGATAGAGGATAAGATGAATTTGGAGCATGATATTCAGGAGGCAGGTGTCCAGATGATACTTTTGGTAGAAGATTCTATACGTTTCTATAGTTCTATTCTGCCAAATCTTTATAATTATATTCTTGAACAGAGTAAGAACTTCTCCAAAGAAGCGCTGAACCGTCATGCAGCTACCATGCGTATGCGTGGTCGTCCGAAAGTGGTATTGGCACGTACTTATGAAGAGGCAAAAAAACTGTATGACAAGTATTCTGATAATACCCTTGGTGTCATTAGTGATGCTCGTTTTCCTTTAAAAAGTGCAGCCAAAGCTTTTGGTAATGTTGTGGATGAGGATGTGCAGCCAAAGCATGCAACGGATACTTTTGGTCGTGAAAAATGTCCAGATGCGGGTTTGCAGCTTTTCCGTTATATCCGAAAGAATGATTCCTTTGTGCCTCTTATCCTCGAGAGTTCTGAGAGTGAAAATCGAGTAAAGGCAGAGGCTGAAGGTTTTCGTTTTGTAGATAAGAACTCCAAGAAGATGAGTGTAGATTTGCGTCGTTTGATGGAGGAACACATGGGCTTTGGAGATTTCATTTTCAGAGATCCGAAAACTCATGAGGAGATCATGCGTATCCGCAGTTTAAAGGAACTGCAGGATAATATTTTCAATATTCCTAACGACTCGATGCTTTATCACATCAGTCGTAATCACATGAGCCGTTGGTTGTGCGCCCGAGCCATCTTCCCTGTATCTGCTTTCTTGAAGCATGTCACCTGGCAAAAACTTCAAGATGTGGATGCCCACCGTCAGATTATCTTTGATGCCATTGTGCAATATCGTCATATGAAAAATCTTGGAGTCGTGGCAGTCTTTGATAGAATGAAGTTCGATAAGTATGCCCACTTTGCCCGTATTGGTGAAGGCTCCTTGGGTGGAAAGGGTAGAGGACTGGCTTTCCTCGACAATATCATCAAGCGCCATCCGGAGTTTAATCAGTATGAGAATGCCACTGTTCAGATTCCAAAAACAGTCGTGCTTTGTACTGATATTTTTGATGAGTTTATGATGAGCAATAATCTCTATCCGATAGCTTTAAGTGATGCAAGTGATGAGGAGATATTGAAGCATTTCCTTCATGCTCAGTTACCGGATTCCCTGATTGCTGATTTTTTCACTTTCTTTGAGGCAACGAAGAGTCCTATAGCCATCCGTTCAAGTTCGCTTCTTGAGGATGCTCACTATCAGCCTTTCGCAGGAATTTATTCCACCTATATGATTCCATATCTGGAGGATAAGTATCAGATGCTCCAGATGTTGGCTTGTGCGATAAAGGGAGTATATGCTTCTGTTTTCTATCGTGATTCGAAGGCGTATATGACAGCTACCAGCAATGTGATTGATCAGGAGAAGATGGCTGTTATTCTGCAACAGGTAGTGGGTAAGAATTATGGCGACCGGTTTTATCCGACGATGAGTGGTGTGCTACGCTCCCTCAATTATTATCCGATTGGCGACGAAACGGCGGAGGAAGGTATTGCCAGTCTGGCTCTTGGATTGGGGAAATATATCGTTGATGGCGGACAAACCTTGAGAGTTTGCCCTTATCATCCAACCCAAGTGCTACAGACTTCAGAGATGGAGATGGCTTTGCGTGATACCCAAACCCAGTTCTATGCTCTCGACATGCAACATGTGGGTGAGGATTTCAAGGTGGATGATGGCTTCAATATCCTCAAGCTCCGTGTGAAGGATGCGGTAGAAGACCAGAGTCTTACCTATATCGCTTCTACTTTCGACCCGTACGATCAAGTCATCAATGATGGCGTGTATGAAACGGGAAGAAAGCTGATTACCTTTGCCAGTGTACTCCAGCATGGCGTGGTACCACTGCCGGAGCTGATGCAGATGTCGATGAAATCTGGATCCGAGGCGATGCGCCGTCCTGTGGAAATCGAGTTTGCATGCAATATCAATGATGATAAAACCTGTGAGTTCTATCTCCTCCAGATTCGTCCGATAGTGGATGCTAAGGAGATGCTTGATGAGGATGTGAAGGCGATACCAGATGCAGATTGTCTGCTCCGTTCCCACAATTCATTGGGACATGGAATCAGTGAGGACGTCACAGATGTAGTCTATGTTAAATATGATGATCAGTTCTCTGCGATGAACAATTTCTATGTGGCTGATGATATTGAACGAATCAACCGCAAGTTCCTTGCCGAAGGAAAGAATTACGTCTTGATAGGACCTGGCCGCTGGGGGTCAAGCGATCATTATTTAGGCGTTCCGGTCAAGTGGCCGCATATCAGTGCCGCCCGTGTCATCGTAGAAGTAGCGTTGAAGAACTATAATATCGACCCAAGTCAGGGCACCCATTTCTTCCAGAATCTTACCTCTTTTGGAGTAGGCTATTTTACGGTAGATACAAACACAGAAGAAGGAGGATTCGTCAATAAGGAGATATTGGATGCGATGCCGGCGGTAGAGGAAACGCAGTATGTGCGCCATGTTCGCTTCGAGCATCCGATGAAAATTCTGATGGATGGCAAGAAGCAGGAGGGTGCTGTGCTCCTGCATGGGTAGTTTAGATTAATTCCATGAGATAATAATTATAGTCATAAAGAATGGTAGCAAGGAATTTTTCCTTGCTATTTTCTTTGGGCTGCACCTTGAGGAACTTCGCAACTTTATCTGCCAAGGTCTCTATTTGGTTTTCATGGTTGTCATTGGAGGAATACAGGGCTTTCTCTATGACGGCGACTTGTGCTTGTGAGAGATTCTTGGCTTCCTCATATACAGGATGGTAATCTTTCTTGGCATAATAGAATTCGTCCAGGGAGATGTGTATCTTTCGGATGTCGGTAAGTTTGATGACCATTGTTCCTGCTGCCAAGTCTCCTAATCGTTGTGAATTTTTGGTGAGTATGATGAAGAGCATGCCAATGCCCCCACATCCTACGTCTATTGTGCTGAGAAGCCATCTCATGAAAAAAGAGCCCATGGTTGGTCGTGACCCATTCTTGTTGATGACTCTTAACTTCATGATATATTTCCCCGGAGTCTGTCCGTTGTTGAATGTTTCCCACCAGAAATCATACATCCAGATAAATATGACAAGCATAAAGAATAATAACATGAGCCAACGTGTTTCGTCCATGCTCCCCATAAGCCCATCAAACAACAAATAGACACCAGTGAATCCAAAAGATATGAATATGGTGTCAAGGATGCGAGCCAACACTCGTTCACCGATACTCGCTGGCGTTTGGTTGATTCTTACAAATTGATTGGTTATGATGTTTGAATTTGTCATTTTTCCATTGTTTTAAGAAGATAATGCTTAAATTGTTTGCAAATATAAGAATAATTACTTAAATTTGCATCAATTTTTAGGAAAAATAAAATAATCGTAACCGAATTTTCCCTTATAATAAAAGAATTGTGAAAGAATTTGCCTTTATAAGAAATAACATAGATAAATGGCAACGTGCAGAGATCATTATTGACGATGCCGCTTCCCAAACGCCGGATGTTTTGGCCGATACTTATACCGACCTTACATCTGACTTGGCTTTTGCGCAAACACATTACCCAAATTCTCGTATTACCCTTTATCTCAACAATCTGGCTTCAAGCCTTCATAATTCCATTTATCGTAACAAACGGGAGAAGTGGTCTCGCCTGATTACGTTTTGGACACAGGAAGTTCCTTTGACGATGTTTGAGGCTCGAAAGTTACTTTTGGCTTCTTTCTGCATTTTCTTCATCAGTGTATTCATCGGTGTGGTATCCCAATGCTTTGATACCGACTTTTGTCGTATTATATTGGGAGATTATTATGTGGATATGACATTGCAGAATATCAAGGATGGAAAACCGATGGCGGTTTATGATGGTGGAGATGAACTGAATATGTTCTTGGGCATTACCCTCAATAACATTAGGGTGTCATTCCTGGAATTTGTTTCTGGTATATTTACCAGTATCGCCACGGGTTTTCTGATATTCCAAAACAGTGTGATGTTGGGATGCTTTGAGACATTCTTCGCCCAGCATGGTCTCTTGTATGAATCTTTTCTTGCCGTTTTCCTTCATGGAACACTTGAGATTTCTGCATTGATTATTGCAGGAGCGGCAGGGTTGGCGATGGGTAACAGCTGGCTGTTCCCTGGCACGTATTCGCGTATCGTATCTTTTCGTCATGGTGCGAAAAGGGGAATGAAGATTATTGTCGGTACTGTACCTATATTTATATTCGCTGGTTTTATCGAAGGATTTGTAACACGACATACGGAAATTTCTAATTATTTTCGCTTGTCGATTATCATCGTCTCTTTCGTCTTTGTCATAGGTTATTTTGTGGTTTTACCCCAGATCAGACATCGGCAGAAGAAAAAGTAAGTTGATAGGCAGAAAAGAATGTCCTTTAGATTACAACTTCATTCATTAAGAACCAGTCAGTTTTGAATTATTTAATAAAGATAGCTTATGGATAAAATCGTATTTTACAAAGAGAGGGATTTCGGAGAGAAGTTTAATGTCACTTTCGAGTTTGTCAAGCAGAATTGGAAAATACTGCTTCGTTATGCTTTGTATGGTATCTTGCCGTTGGCATTCGTAGGAGCCTTGTCGCTGAACAGTTTGATGCAAAATATGGTGGATGTTAGTTCTGGTAATTCCGTGTTTGGTGATGAACTCAGTTACAGTATGCTCTTTTCTTACGCCCTCTTGCTGCCAACTTCTTTGGCAGCTTATATTTGGATAGGAACGGTTGTGTTTTCTATGATGCAGTTTTATAATGCTCACGACGAGGGCTTGCAAGGTGTTACTTTCCAGGAGTTGAAACCTTCTTTCCGCCGAAATGCTTGGCGTTTGTTCAAATGCGGACTGGTTGGTTTTCTGATAGGCATCGTGTTCTTGGCAGTCTTTTTTACCGTGATAGCTTTAGGGGCAGCGATAAATTCTGGAGCGATGGTAGCCATCTTTTGCTTCTTGGCAGTAGTGGCAGTCGTTGCTATTGGTGTACCTTTGATATTGGTTACACCTACCTATATATTTGAGGATATCTCTGTATGGCGGGCTTACGTTCGTGGCTTTCGCTTGGGATGGAGCACATGGGGAGGAATCTTTGGCTTGGGATTTGTCTTGAGTCTGTTGTCGAATGTCGTTTCTTTTGTCTTTGTCATGCCTTGGGAGGTATGTGTCTTTGTCAAGACGCTATTCGTGCAGGCTTATGCAGGTGAGGAAACATTTGTTGGTAGTGCTGCCTTTGTTATTCTCCAATATATCTTTGGCGTTGTCATGTGGATAGGCACTTATTTGATTTACAACTTGTTTTTTATCAGTACGGGTTATCTCTATAGTCATGCCGCCGAGAAACTCGATGATATGTCCGTTGGTCAAGGTATTGACGATTTTGAGGAAATGGCAGACAAGAGTCAGGATGATGACGATCTGTTCAAAGTCTAATCATTTTATACATTATTTATATTTGTTGTAGAGAAATATGTTTTCCAATCCTTCCGACACCTTGGTTATTGATACCGCCCGACTGCAAGTTTGGCGGCGGGATGACGATTACGCTTATGGTCGAGAGTTAGTGCCTTCCCAAGATAGCTTGATGGACTGGGTAGCGAAAAGGCTGAACGAATTTTTCGAGAATATCTTTGGCAGCAATTTCTATCAGGACCATCATGACACTTTATGGATATGTATCGGATTGGCGGCATTGGGAGCTGTCTTGGCGTTCCTCTTGTGGAAGCATCCTGAGCTGTTCGCTCGTTCAGGACGAAGGAAACCGATGGAATACGAGGTTACGGAAGATACGATATATGGCGTTGATTTCCCAAGTGAAATAAAAAAAGCATTGGAGAATGAAAATTTCCGTGAGGCATTGCGATTGATGTATCTTCAGACATTGAAGTCTTTGAGTGACTATCACCAAATAGAGTGGCAACCTTTCAAGACTCCTACTCAATATACGTTTGAGTTCCGACAGGCCGACTTCAAGAGAATGACCAGTCTGTTTGTGCGAGTTCGCTATGGTGGCTTTGGTGCTGACAAGGACATGATTCGAGATATGCACAATCTGCAGGCAAGTGTGGATAACTTTGTAAAGAACTCAGGTAGAGATGGTTCTGCCGAACAAAATGTAGGAACTTTCAAGAAGGAAGGAGGTCGTGATGAAAAGTAGTCGTAATTTCCTTTTTGCCATGTTAGTCCTCTTTGTGCTGTTCTGTCTTTTGCAAGTCAATCTGCCCAAGAAGTTCGTATGGTCTCCTACCTTTAGCCATGTAGATAAGCAACCTTTTGGCTGTTTTGTCTTTGACAGTGTCTTGACCCAATCTTTGCCCAATGGTTATCACGTGACGAAAAAGACGTTTTTCCAACTTGATCAGGAGCATGCCAAGGAGAAAATCTCCGTGTTGATGGTCGTGGATCAGCAAAATTTGAAACAGTTGGATGTCAAGTACCTCTGCAATATCGCTCGCCGTGGAGGCAAGGTCATGGTGGTTGCTTCAAGTAGTTTTGATGATGGTCGGAATGCCGATACGGTAGTGGTGGATGAATTGGAACGTACCTTCAAGGTGAGAATAGAAGACGGAACGTACTTTTCGTTGCGTGGCATCTTAAGCGGTCTCAAAGCGCATGACAATGATATGTACGATACCATTTATTGGAATAACCGGGAAACGATGTATGCAGCTCAGCCTTATAGAATGTTCTACAACATGGTAGGTGGAACCCTTTTCGTGGATTCCGTTCCAAAGGTGAAAAGACTGGCTTATACTTTGTCAACGGCAGGGTATGATTACAGACATGACTCTTTGTATGTCGGAGATTTTACTGGCTTTGACACTATTGTGGATGAAAAAGAAAGGATAGAACGAATCGATACTTTCGCCATCAAGAAAGTACCTACGGCGGTGTCTGTTCCGTATGGCAAGGGTGAGGTCATTTTCGTCTCTTCGCCATTGCTTTTCACCAACTATGGAATGTTGGAAGGCAATACATTTGTCTATATATTCCGATTGATGTCTTATCTGGCGGATTTGCCAGTGTATAGAACGGAGGCGTATGTCAAGACCGATGCCATGCTTGTGGCGGAGCAATCTCCATTCCGGGAGTTCATCAAGCGCCCACCATTGCGATGGGCTCTTTATCTTGCGCTGTTGGGTGTCGTTCTCTTTATGATATTTACCGCTCGTCGTAGGCAACGGGTCATCCCTATCATGTCGAAGCCTGCCAATCGGTCTTTGGAGTTTATCCAACTCATTGGAACACTCTACTATCAACGTAAGGATCATGTGGATTTGGTCAGGAAAAAGTTTAAACTCTTCGCAGAGGAATTGAGAAAAACGGCTGGTGTGGACATATCTGATGTGAATACTGATGACCGTGAATATCTGCTCCTTGCAGAGAAAACAGGTATGAACAGCGATAGATTGAAGAAGGTGATTCGACAAATTCGCTTGGTCCTACATTCGGAGGGCAATATCTCAGTTGAAGAAATGCGGAGCTTGATAGATGCAATGGATACTATAGTTAGGCACGCTAAGAATGGTTAGCGTAGGATAAGAAAAGTAAGTCTTTTATTTAAAATCATAGGAAACAATGGAAGAACAAAGATTGGATTTGACTCTTTTTTCAGAAAAGATAGAGTGTCTTCGTGAAGAAATATCCAAGGTGATAGTAGGACAGGACAAGGCGGTGGATCTGGTCTTGACTTGCCTCTTGGCTAATGGTCATGTGCTCTTGGAGGGTGTGCCTGGAGTTGCCAAAACCCTTTTGGCGCGATTGATGGCCCGGTTGGTAGATGCCAAGTTTAGTCGTGTACAGTTTACTCCCGACTTGATGCCGAGTGATGTGTTGGGTACAAATATTTTCAATGTCAAGAATCAGGAGTTTGAGTTCCATGAAGGTCCTGTGTTTGCTGATATTGTATTGGTGGATGAAATCAACCGTGCACCAGCAAAGACTCAGGCTGCTCTTTTCGAGGTGATGGAAGAACGTCAGGTCAGCATAGATGGCTGTACCCACAAGATGGGTGACCTTTATACCATCCTTGCTACCCAGAATCCTGTGGAACAAGAAGGAACTTATCGCTTACCCGAAGCGCAGCTCGACAGATTTCTCATGAAAGTAACGATGGGTTATCCTACGGCTGATGAAGAACTGGAAATATTGAAGCGCCATGAACATCAAGCTGATTTGGTGAAACTGACTGATATCCAACCTGTGTTGACAAAGAAAGAATTGCTCCAGTTGCGCTCTTATATGCACCATGTCGTTGTTGATGAGAGCCTTCTGCGTTATATCACACAGATTGTTCAGCAGACCCGCACCACACGTGCCGTTTATCTGGGTGCTTCCCCTCGTGCCTCAGTTGCCATGTTGCAGGCGAGCAAGGCATACGCTCTTTTGCAAGGTCGTGATTTTGTCACTCCAGAAGACATCAAGTTCGTAACACCATCTATCTTGCAGCATCGACTCATGCTTACGGCAGAAGCTGAGATGGAAGGCTATACAGCTTATAAGGTGGCACAACGGCTGATAGATAAGGTGGAGGTGCCGAAGTAAGTGAAGAGTGAAGAACGAAGAGTGAAGAATTCAATTGTTTTAAGGTGTATTTAACGAAGAGATTTTATATAGTACTTGCCTTCTTGGTCTTGATGACGGGGGCTGGGTATGTTTTCCCCCTGCTATTTGATGTAGGGAGATGGATGTTCCTTGCCCTTGTCATTCTGGTTTTTGTTGAATTATTCCTGTTGTATCATGAGCGGGGAATGATGGCCAGTCGCACTTTATCGGAGCGATTTTCCAATGGCGACGATAATGAAGTGAACATCCGGGTGGAGAGTATCTATTCCTTTCCTGTTCGGTTGGAAATCATAGATGAGATTCCGCCAGTTTTCCAGCGCCGAGATGTTCTCTTTCGTTTGAAGTTGGCGATGGGAGAGGGAAAGAATATCAGGTATAAGCTACGTCCTACGGAGCGTGGAGTCTATTCCTTTGGGCATGTCCGTGTTTTCGCTTCCACACCGATAGGTTTGGTGCAGCGTCGGTTTACACTGTGCCAGCCTTGTGATGTCAAGGTGTATCCTTCCTATCTGATGCTTACCCGTTATGAATTGTTGGCTATGAGCAACAATCTTGCGGAAATGGGTATCAAGAAAATACGGAAGGTGGGCAATCATACGGAATTCGAACAAATCAAGGATTACGTTTCGGGCGATGATTTCCGGTTGATCAACTGGCGAGCCACAGCCCGCACTTCCAGATTGATGGTGAATGTATATCAGGACGAGCGTTCTCAGCAGGTTTTCAATATTATTGATAAAGGTAGGGTGATGCAACAGGCTTTCCAGGGTATGACCTACCTTGATTATGCCATCAATGCCTCGCTGGTGCTTTCGTATATTGCGATGAGAAAGGAAGACAAGGCAGGTGTTGTAACGTTCAGCGACCATTTTGAGGATTTTGTTCCTGCCTCCCGTCGTACAGGGCACATGCAGAATATTCTTGAAATGCTTTATCGCCAGCAGACCCGCTTTGCCGAATCCGATTATTCAGCTTTGGTGGCAGAGGTCAACCAGCACATCACCAAGCGCTCACTCCTGATACTTTATACGAACTTTTCCAATCGCATCAGCATGGAGAGGCAGTTGCCTTATCTCCTTCAGCTCAACCGCCGTCATCGTCTTTTGGTGGTGTTCTTTGAGGATCATGAAGTGAAAGACTATCTTGCCACTCGTTCCGAAAGTGATGAGGAATATTATCGTCATGTTGTTGCCGAGCAGTTTGCTTACGAGCAGCGTCTCATCGTTTCTTCGCTCAAGCAGCGTGGCATCTTGGCTTTGCTTACCACGCCCGAGGCTCTTTCGGTTGATGTACTTAATAAATATCTCGAAATCAAGACTCGTGAATTGTTGTGATATGAAAATGATTTAAGAAAAAGCAGGTATAGTGTCACTTTTTTACGTATTAAGTATAGCAAATGTATGGGCATCGTCTTCCCTCTCTCCTGCTCGGCTCCAAGGGCGTTTAAAATACCTATAGTATGTGAAGAACAGCATGAAAAACATGAATTTTGCCTTTTAAATCCCCATAAATGAGATGGCGTATTTCATAATTTTTAGGTATTTCATAATTTTTAGGTATTGCATACCTTCTTAGAAATATGTACCTTTGCAGCCTGATTCAAGATAATATTTAATTTTAATTATAAACATTTTAAAAGTTTAAAAAACAATGAAGATTTTTAAGAATTTCATCGGTCTCGCTGCCCTGGCACTCTGCCTCGGCTTCGCTTCTTGCGGCAGTGACGACGATGCACCTTCTTACAGCAATGCGGCTGTAAGCAACTCTGAGTTGATGACTATCCTCAAAGCTAAGGGATACCAGTTTGATGAAAATGGCAAAATGCTCCTTGACGACAAAGCCAACAGCACCACATCTCTCGACCTTTCAGGCACAAAGGTTGATACCGCTGCCTTGA
>OBTM01000119.1_pt1 | contig 15289 bp, 10 predicted proteins | sample 1494911 | NCBI WGS metagenome assembly OBTM01 (sample SAMEA3360697, study PRJEB22359) | human gut metagenome | biome: ENVO:urban biome; feature: ENVO:human-associated habitat; material: ENVO:feces | place: Bangladesh | collected 2011 | reverse complement strand
GGCATTGCAGCAATGGCAATGGCACAGCTCGCCGGATGCACAGCCGAAGAACTCAAGTACGGCATGAAGACATACCGCGGCGTAGACCGACGCTTCGACTTCAAGATAAACGACAGCCGACACGTCCTGCTCTCCGACTACGCACACCACCCCAAGGAGATATACCAGAGCGCAAAGAGCATACGCGAACTCTACAAGGGCCGCCATATCACAGCCATATTCCAGCCCCACCTCTACACTCGCACACGCGACTTCTACCGCGATTTCGCCGATGCGCTCAGCCAGCTAGACGAGGTGATACTCACAGAGATCTACCCCGCACGCGAGCAACCCATCGAAGGCGTCACATCGCAGCTCATCTACGACAACCTCCGACCAGGCATCGAGAAGAGCATCATACGCAAGGACGACGTGCTCGACCTCGTTAAGCAGCGCGACTTCGACGTGCTCGTCATACTCGGCGCAGGCGACCTCGACAACTACATGCCACAAATAACAAAAATAATAGAAAACAAGAAGTGAAACTGTCTCCAAGCAAAATCTTCTTCATCCTAAGCGATGTACTGATAGCCGTATACCTGGCGTTCGCGTTCTGCTCATTCGACAAGAAAGGCGGAAACCATACGCTGTGCAATAAGGTGAACATCGACATCGCCGACAACGCCACAAGCGGATTCATCGATGCGAAGATAATAAAAGACAGACTGCAGAAAGGCGGCGTCTACCCCATGGGCAAGGAAATATGCAAGGTAGACGCGCGCCGAATAGAAGAAATGCTCAAGGCGAGCCCCTTCGTGCAGACAGCCGACTGCTACAAGACAGAAGGCGGACACGTATACATCAGCGTGACCCAGCGCATGCCCGTGATAAGAATCAAGGCCGACAACGGCGACGACTACTACGTAGACGACAACGACCGCGTAATGCCCACAACCCACTACGTGAGCGACCTCATCATCGCAACAGGAGCAATCGACCGCTGGTACGCCACCAACTTCCTCTCACCCTTGGGACGCGTGATAATGGCAAACGACGTGTGGAAGAACCTCATAGAGCAGATAAACGTGCTGCCTAACCACAGCGTCGAAATCGTGCCGCGCGTAGGCGACCACATCGTACACCTTGGACGACTGCCCGACGGCAACCGACGCACAGACCATTACACGCTCATACGCAAGTTCATGGAAGTGAAGATGACCCGACTGCTGAAGTTCTACAAGTACGGACTCTCAGAAGTAGGCTGGAACAAATACTCGTACATAGACATCGAGTTCGACAACCAAATCATCTGCCGAAAGAAGTCGGCAAAGCATCAGGCTGCAGCTCCCGTACAGCCCGTAGCCCCCGTGCAACCAGCCGCCGAAACAACACAACCGCAGAACGAGACTACGACAACTCCGACCTCAGACACGGAGAAAAAGACCGACAACGCCTCAAACACCGACCGGACAAAGAAGAAATCGGAAACGAAATCTGAAAAGAAGTTGGAAAAAACCGAGAAGAAGACAGAAAAGAAGTCGGACAAGTCTGTGAAGAAGACCGAGAAGAAGACCGAAAAGCCCGAGAAGGCAAAGAAGTCGAAAGCCGGCAAAGCATAAAATTCGGAATCAAGTAACAAAAGATAATTAACACTCAACAAGATAAAAAAACGTATGGCAAAGGATTTTATAGTAGCTATTGAGCTCGGGTCGTCAAAGATGACCGGAATTGCCGGAAGGAAAAACCCCGACGGCAGCATCTCTATTCTTGCTGTCGCTAAAGAAGACTCCGCCTCGTACATACGCAAGGGCGTAGCATATAATATTGAACGTACCGCACAGGGACTGAGCAACATTGTAAGCAAACTCAAGAATACTCTCAAAACCGAAATAGAACAGGTGTATGTAGGCATCGGAGGCCAGAGCATACACAGCGTCAAGAACTCTATCGTGAAGGAACTGCCGCTCGACTGCATCGTGTCGCAGGATATGGTGAACGAACTCATGGACACCAACCGCAGCATGGAATACAAAGACTGCGAGATTCTCGACGCCATAACACAAGAATACAATGTGGACGGACACTACGAGGACGACCCCGTAGGCATCCAGGCAAGACATCTTGAGGGCAACTTCCTCAACGTGCTGTGGCGCCGCTCGTTCTACCGCAACCTCAATAAGAGTCTCGACAACTCAGGCATAAAGGTGGCTGAGATGTATCTCGCCCCGCTCACGATGGCCGACTGCGTGCTCACAGACGCCGAGAAGCGCGCAGGATGCGTGCTCGTAGACCTCGGCGCCGACACCACAACCGTATCGGTCTACTACCGCAACAAGCTGCGCCATATCGCCGTGCTTCCGCTCGGCGGATCTAACGTGACCAAAGACCTCGAGTCGTTGCAGATAGACGAGATAAACGCAGAGGCGATGAAGCTGAAGCACGCCTCGGCTCTGACCGACGAGAAAGATATAGACGCCGACGCAACTCTACCCATCGGCGACGGCAGAACGATACTCAGCCGCATGTTCATCCAGGTGGTTGAGGCGCGCATGCTCGAGATAGTGGAGAACGTGAAGTATCTCGTGCCACACGAGTTCGCCGACAAGCTGCTCGGCGGCATCGTGCTCACCGGCGGCGGCAGCAACATGAAGAACGTAGAGAAGCTCTTCCACGAAGTGTTCGACGTGGAGAAGGTGCGCATTGCGAAGTCTACCACACTCAACATCAACAAGAAGGACTCCGACGTGATTCTCTCTGAGGACGGCACCACGAACACCATCCTCGGTCTGCTCGCAAAAGGCGACATGAACTGTGCCGGACGCACCATCAGCGGGTCGCTCTTCGACGAAGAAGTGGAGCCGGACTCAGAGAACACAGTCACTCTCGACCCGACGCTGCCAACAACAGGCACAGGCACACAGCCTGCAGCGCAGACCACAGCACAGCCCGCCGCCAATGCAGAGGAAGAAGAGGAAGAGAAGGCTCCGGAGCCACATAAGCCTACAAAGTTCAGCCGCTTCTTCGGCTCGCTCAAGAAGTTCGGAAGCTCTATCTTCGAACCCGATGTCAATGAATAACCCTTAACACGATTATTACTATGTCAGACAATATCAACCCGATGGTGGACTTCGGTGCACCTGAAAAAGAGAATACTATTATTAAGGTGATTGGTGTAGGTGGAGGCGGCGGCAACGCCGTCAATCACATGTACCGCGAGGGCATACACGACGTGTCGTTCGTGCTCTGCAACACAGATATGCAGGCGCTCAACGATTCGCCCGTGCCCATGAAGCTGCAGCTCGGCAAGGAAGGACTCGGAGCCGGCAACAAGCCAGAGAAGGCGCGTCAGGCTGCCGAGGAGAGCATCAACGACATCAAGTCGATGCTCAGCGACGGCACGAAGATGACCTTCATCACCGCCGGAATGGGCGGCGGAACAGGTACGGGTGCTGCGCCGGTTATCGCCCGCGTGTCGAAGGAACTCGACATCCTCACGGTAGGCATCGTCACCATCCCGTTCCGCTTCGAGGGCAAGAAGAAGATCAACCAGGCTCTCGACGGCGTAGACGAGATGGCGAAGCACGTAGACGCGCTCCTCGTTATCAACAACGAGCGTCTGCGCAAGATTTATCCCGAGCTCACCGTGCTCGACGCGTTCGGAAAGGCTGACGACACGCTCAGCGTGGCAGCGAAGTCAATCGCCGAAATCATCACCAACCACGGACTTATCAACCTCGACTTCAACGACGTTAAGACCGTGCTCAAGGACGGCGGCGTGGCTATCATGTCTACTGGCTACGGCGAGGGCGACGGTCGTGTGAAACTGGCTATACAGGACGCACTCAATTCGCCGCTTCTCAACGACAACGACATCTTCAACTCGAAGAAGATTCTTCTCAGCATCAACTTCTCGAATGGCAGCGACAAGGAGAACCAGTCAGCCGGTGGCCTCATGATGGAGGAGATGAACGAGGTGAACGACTTCATGGAGCAGTTCGGCTCCGACTTCGAAATCAAGTGGGGTATCGGTCTCGACCCCGATCTCGGCAACAAGGTGAAGGTAACGATCCTCGCTACGGGCTTCGGCATCAGAGACGTCGACGGAATGGACACGCACATCAAGAAGGTTGTTAAGGAGGCTGACGACAAGACGACAGAAACGGAGATAAAGCAAGGCATACGTTTTGGTAAGTTCTACCCCGGTGACAACGGTACTACGGTGTACAAGAGCCGTCCGCACATCTTCCGCTTCCGGCCTGAGGACCTCGACAACGAGGAGGTTATACTCGCCGTTGAGAACACTCCGACATACAAGCGCACATCGCAGCAGGTGAAGGAGCTGCAACTCCGCGTATCTGACGAGCGCGAGCAGGTGAAGCAGCAGCCTGAAGAGGAGGTTGTACGCACCATCAAGTTCTAATGACTGAACACTCTGTCGTTTGCAGGCTGAATGCAAACAAAGCTGTAAGCGGCATATACTTATAAAACTACAAATATAGCACTACGAAGGGCAATATCAAAACATCAACAGGATGGCTTGATATTGCCCTTTGTTGTTCTCAAGAAACGAGTTCTTTGCCGTTGAGGGAAACGCATGTCGGGTTGAATAAACGCAATATTGGTAAGTTCTGCCGTATTGGCGGTATGCGCCGTACGGAACATTATGCGTAACTTTGCAATCTGAAAAACGTAAAACATAAAAAATAAAACAAGCATGTATATAGAAAAGATTAAGTCGCCAGCCGACTTGAAAGGGCTGGACATAGAGGCGCTTAACATTGTGGCGGACGAGACACGTGCGGCGGTGCTCAACCGCGTGAGTAAGCATGGCGGACACGTAGGTCCGAACCTCGGCTTCGTTGAGGCGACCATCGCACTGCACTACGTGTTCGATGCGCCGGTGGACAAGTTCGTGTTCGATGTCAGCCACCAGTGCTACCCGCACAAGGTGCTTACAGGTCGCGCCGCAGGTTTCCTCGGCGATGTCGATGACATGAACGCCATTTCTGGCTACTCTTCGCCGTCGGAATGCCCCGAGTACGACAACTTCGAGGTGGGTCACACCTCCACATCCGTTAGCCTTGCCACCGGTCTGCAGAAGGCGCGCGACGTGAAGGGCACGCACGAGAACATCATAGCCGTCATCGGCGACGGTTCGCTCTCGGGCGGTGAGGCGTTCGAGGGCCTCGACGAGGCGTCGGAGCTGGGCACAGGCATCATCATCGTGGTGAACGACAACGAGATGTCTATCGCCGAGAACCACGGCGGAATATACAAGAATCTGCGTGCGCTGCGCGAGAGCAACGGAGCGTGCGAGCACAATTGGTTCAAGGCGTGGGGCTTCGAGTACAAGTATCTTGAGGAGGGCAACGACATAGCGAAGCTCATCGACGTGTTCCGCAGCGTGAAGGACACCGACCGCCCAACCGTGGTGCACATACACACGGAGAAGGGTCATGGCTATGCGCCCGCCGTGCAGAACAAGGAGGCGTGGCACTGGGGACTGCCCTTCAATCTCGACGACGGCTCGCGCCCCGTGCGCAATGCCGATGGCTCTATGCCCGACGTAGTGCCTGCGGAAGACTACGCCGTGCTGTTCAGCGACTGGATGCTGCGCGAGATGAAGCTCGACCCGACGCTCATCGCCATCACGGCAGGCACGCCTGCAGCCGGCGGATTCACAGCAGCAAAGCGCAAGGAGGCGGGCTCGCAGCATATAGACATGGGCATAGCCGAGGAGCAGGCTGTAGCAATGATTTCGGGCATGGCGAAGGGCGGACTGCATCCCGTGTGGACCGTCTACAGCACCTTCATCCAGCGCACGTACGACCAGATAGCGCAGGACCTCTGCATCAATGCCAATCCGGCTGTCATCAACGTTGTGGGCGGCGGCGTGCGCTCCATGAACGACATCACGCACATCTGCCTGTTCGACATACCGATGCTCTGCGGCATCCCCGGTCTTGTCTATCTTGCGCCCACTACCTGTGAGGAGTATTTCGCCATGCTCCGTTGGGCTATAAAGCAGGAGAACACGCCCGTTGCGCTGCGTGTTCCGACGGGCGAAGTGGTGCACACTACTGAGCAGGTTGATGCCGAGTACGCCTGCGAGCCGCAGTACAAGGTGATGCACAGAGGCTCGAAGGTGGCTGTAGTTGCTGCCGGTTCGTTCTATCAGAAGGGCGAGAGCGTCGTCGGTCTTCTCGCCGAGAAGGGCATCGACGCAACGCTCATCAATCCGCGCTACCTTAACGACGTTGACGCCGCTACGCTCGATGCGCTGAAGTCCGACCATCAGCTTGTGGTGACGCTCGAAGACGGCTGCAAGGACGGTGGATTCGGCGAGCGCATCGCCGCCTACTACGGCACTTCTGATATGAAAGTGCTCGTATGCGGCGTGAAGAAAGGTCTTTACGACCGCTTCGACGTCGAGCAGTTGCTCTCCGACAACCGTCTGCTCGACGCTCAGATTGTAGAGGATGCGCTTGCAGCTTTAGGCGAATAAGCGCCCACCTCTCACCACCTCACCATCACACCACAACAACATCACCAGTAGCGGCGGTATATTGCCGCCGCATATAAACAGAAAACGCGCCGACCGTTACGAATGTTCGTATCGGTCGGCGCGTTTGTGCGTCTATTCAAATAGTTTATTACTCCAGATAAGTGTAGCCGTAGAGACCAGAGCGATAGTTGCTGAGGAACTCCTTGCCTTCTTCGAGCGAAATCTTGCCCGCCTTGACGCTCTTTGTCACCCAAATCTCGAGCTGGCGCACGAGTTTCTTCGGGTTATACTGCACGTAGTCGAGCACCTCCTCAACGGTCTCGCCGTCGAATATCTGGTCGATGTGGTACGTGTCATCCTTTACCGAGATGTGCACGGCGTTGGTGTCGCCGAAGAGGTTGTGCATGTCGCCCAATATCTCCTGATAAGCGCCCACGAGGAACACGCCCAGATAGTACTCCTCGTTCTTCTTTATCGTGTGTACGGGCAGCACGTGCGACGCCTGTCGGTTGGTTACGAAGTTGGCAATCTTGCCGTCCGAGTCGCAGGTGATGTCCTGCAGCGTAGCGTTGCGCGTAGGGCGCTCGTCGAGTCGCTGTATGGGCACGATAGGGAAGAGCTGGTCGATAGCCCAAGCGTCGGGCAGCGACTGGAAGAGCGAGAAGTTGCAGAAATACTTGTCGGCAAGCACCTTGTCCAGTCCGCGCAGTTCGTCGGGCATGTGCTTCATGCTCTTAGCCATGCTGTTCACCTCGCGGCAGATGCTCCAGTACATGCTCTCTATCTCGGCGCGTGTGCGCAGGTCGACGATGCCGTGCGAGAAAAGGTCGAGCGCCTCGTCGCGTATCTGTTCGGCGTCGTGCCAGTTCTCGAGCATCGTGCGCGGACTCAGGTTGTCCCATATCTCGTAGAGGTCCTTCACGAGCTGATGGTCGCCGTCTGTAGGTTCGAACTCCTCGCGCATCTGCGGCAGCGATGTTGTCTCGAGCACGTCGATGATGAGCACCGAGTGGTGAGCCGACAGCGAGCGTCCGCTCTCGGTGATTAGGTTCGGGTGCGGTATCGCGTTCTTGTCCGACGCGTCGACGAAGGTGTAGACGCAGTCGTTCACGTACTCCTGTATAGAGTAGTTGACCGAACTCTCCGAGCTCGACGAGCGTGTGCCGTCGTAGTCGACGCCCAGTCCGCCGCCGCAGTCGACGAAGTCGATGTTATAGCCCAGCTTGTGCAGCTGCACGTAGAAGTTTGCAGCCTCGCGCAGGGCTGTCTGTATGCGGCGTATCTTTGTAATCTGCGAGCCGATGTGGAAGTGGATGAGGCGCACGCAGTCGTGCAGACCCTTCTCGTCGAGCGTCTGCAAAGCCTGCAGCAGCTCCGACGAGCGCAGACCGAACTTCGAGGCGTCGCCGCCGCTCTCCTGCCACTTGCCCGAGCCCGACGATGCGAGCTTGATGCGTATGCCGATATTGGGGCGTACGCCGAGCTTCTTTGCGGCAGCGGCGATGAGTCCGATCTCGTTCATCTTCTCAACGACGATGAATATGCGCTTGCCCATCTTCTGCGCCAGCAGCGCCAGCTCGATGTAGCTCTGGTCCTTGTAGCCGTTGCAGACGATGATAGAGTCGCTCTGGCACTGTACGGCTATCACGGCGTGCAGCTCGGGCTTTGAGCCGCACTCCAGTCCGAGGTTGAACTTGCGTCCGTGCGAGATAATCTCCTCTACGACGGGCTGCATCTGGTTCACCTTGATAGGGTAGACGATGAAGTTCTCGCCCTTATAGTTGTACTCCTCAGCCGCTTTCTTGAAGCAGCTCGAAGTCTTCTCGATGCGGTTGTCAAGAATGTCGGGGAAGCGCAGCAGCACCGGCGGCGTAACGTCGCGCAGCTGCAGTTCGTCCATCACGTCGCGCAGGTCAATCTGTACGTTGTCTTTGCATGGCGTCACGTACATGTCGCCCTTGTCGTTTACACCGAAGTAAGACGTGCCCCAACCGTTGATGTTGTAGAGCTCGCGTGAATCGTCAATGGTCCATTTCTTCATCTCTTGAGTATTTTTCTCAGGTTTTCTATTGTTGTTTGTATTTTCGTGAAATTGTCGAGCAAGTCGACGTTTAATATATAATTTGCTTTAGTATAGAACTCCTCGCGCTTGGCGAGCTGTTCGACGATGAATGTCCTCACCTCGTCGGGCGACTTGCCGAGCAGCAGTGGTCGCACGCGGCGTCCCATCTGCAGATGTTCGTAGAGCACTTCGGGCGACGCCTTGAGGTAGACCACCTGCGCCTGCGAGTTCATGTAGTCGATATTGTCGTAGAAGCATGGTGTGCCGCCGCCGCACGAGATGACGACGTTCTCGAACTCCGCCACTTCGTGCAGCATGTTGTGCTCGATGCGGCGGAATCCGTCTTCGCCCTTCTCGTCGAATATCTGCTTTATGGTGCGGCGCATGCGTGTCTCTATATACCAGTCGAGGTCGTAGAACGTCACACCGAGCTCCTTGGCGAGAGCCTTTCCGATGGTTGTCTTGCCGGCTCCCATATAGCCGATGAGGATGATTCGTGTCATTCTTCTACTTCTTCTTGGTAGCGGTGCGCTTCTTCGGCGCCGGCGGGTTCTTTATGATGTCCATGCACTGCTCGTATGTGAGTTCGGCAGCCTTCTCGTGCAGGTCGCGCGGTATGCGGTAGTTGGCTCCGTCGTAGGCTATGTACGGGCCGTAGCGTCCGTTGAGCACTTCGAGCTTCGGGTCTTCGTCGAACTTCTTCAGATGGCGCTGCTCCTCCGCCTTGCGCTTCTCCTCGATGAGGCTGATGGCTGTCTCGAGAGTTACGGTCATCGGGTCTTCGTTCTTAGGCAGCGACACGTACTTCTTGTTGTGCAGCACGTACGGACCGAAGCGACCTGCGCCTATGGTGACGGTCTTGCCCTCGTATTCGCCTATGGTGCGCGGCAGCTTGAACAGTTCGAGCGCCTCCTCCAGTGTTATTGTCTCCATGCTCTTGTCGGCAGGCATCTGTGCGAAGCGCGGCTTCTCGTCGTCGTCGGCTGTTCCGATCTGAACCACCGGACCGTAGCGGCCTATCTTCACGAACACCGGGTGTCCGCTTACGGGGTCGATGCCCAGCTGACGCTCGCCTGCCTTATGCTCCGAGCGTGCGTTCATCACCTTGTCTACAGTCGGCTCAAACTCCTGGTCGAAGTGCTTCATCATGTCTGTCCACTCCTCCTTGCCGTCGGCGATCTGGTCGAACTGCTGCTCCACCTTTGCCGTGAAGTTGTAGTCCATGATGGCAGGGAAGTTCTCCATAAGGAAGTCGTTCACCACGATGCCTATGTCGGTAGGCAGCAGCTTGCCCTTCTCGTTGCCGGTAAGCTCCACCTTGCGTGTCGGCGTAATCTTCAGACCGCGCAGAGTGTCGATGACGTACGGACGCTCCTCGCCCTTCTTGTCGCCTTTCACAACGTATTCGCGCTGCTGTATTGTGGAGATTGTCGGTGCGTATGTAGACGGACGGCCTATGCCGAGTTCCTCCAGCTTGTGTACGAGGCTTGCTTCGGTGTAGCGTGTGGGGCCCTGCGAGTAGCGCTCTGTCGATGAAATCTCGCGGCGTGTGAGCACGTCGCCTTCCTTGATTGGCGGCAGGTTGTGAGCGAACTCGTCCGGCTGCTCGGCGTCTTCGTCTGTCGACTCGCGGTATACCTTGATGAAGCCGTCGAACTTCACTACTTCGCCGTTGGCGATGAAGCGCTCGTCGAAGTTCGACGATGCTATGTTCACGGTAGTCTTCTCAATCTGCGCCTCTGCCATCTGGCTTGCTGCTGTGCGCTTCCAGATAAGGTCGTAGAGTCGGCGTTCCTGCGCTGTTCCCTCGATGGATGTGTTCGCCATGTATGTCGGGCGGATAGCCTCGTGAGCCTCCTGCGCTCCCTTCGAGTGGGTGTGGAAGTTGCGCGGCGAGCTGTATTCCTCGCCGTAGAGCTTGATGATCTCCTCCTTGGCTGCGCCGATGCACAGACTTGAGAGGTTGACGCTGTCGGTACGCATGTATGTGATAAGACCGCTTTCGTACAGGCGCTGCGCCACCATCATGGTCTGCGACACGGAGAAGCCCAGCTTGCGGGCTGCTTCCTGCTGCAGCGTAGAGGTGGTGAACGGCGGAGCGGGCATACGCTTCAGCGGCTTCTTCGTAACGTTGGCTACGCTGAACTCGGCGTCCTTACACTTCTCGAGGAATGCGATTGCGTCGTCGTGTGTCGTGAAGCGCTTGTCGAGCTCGGTCTTCACCTCCGACTGCGATCCGTCGGCGTTAGTGATAGCGAAGATGGCGTTGATGCGGTAGTAGGGCTCGCTCTTGAACTGCTGAATCTCGCGTTCGCGCTCTACGATGAGGCGCACGGCTACCGACTGCACGCGTCCGGCAGAAAGCGCCGGCTTCACCTTGCGCCACAGCACGGGCGAGAGTTTGAAGCCCACGATGCGGTCGAGCACGCGGCGTGCCTGCTGGGCGTTCACGAGGTTCATGTCCAGATGGCGCGGGTTCTCGATAGCGGCGAGAATCGCCGGCTTCGTGATTTCGTGGAATACGATGCGGTTGGTTGACGCCTCGTCCAGTCCGAGCACTTCGCAAAGGTGCCATGAGATGGCTTCTCCTTCGCGGTCCTCATCGGATGCGAGCCACACCTTGTCGGCTTTCTTGGCGCTTTCGCGCAGGCGCTTCACAAGTTCTTCCTTGTCCTTCGGTATGACGTAGGCTGGTTGCAGCGTTTCTTTGTCTATGCTGAGTTCTTTCTTCTTCAGGTCGCGGATATGACCGTATGACGACATCACCTTAAAGTCGTCGCCCAAGAATTTCTCAATTGTCTTTGCCTTTGCAGGGCTCTCGACGATAACTAAGTTTTCTTGCATTTTATATCTGTATCTTTAATTTGGGCGCAAAAGTAAGCATATTTTTCTATATACACCTTATTATATATGGAAAATTATGTTTTATTATATTGCGCTTTGTTGGAATGAAGCTTAAAACAAGGGTTGTTACCGCCTGCTGGTAACGGTGTTACCGATGCGCGGGAATGATGTTACCGATATGCGGTAACGCGGTTTTTGCTACGCGGTAATCGTGCTTCCGGCAGCGACGAACGCGTAAAGGTGCGTCTGTCTACAGGCAGATGCTCTCCACTTCCTGCACTTGTTCGCAGCAGAAATGGCGGTCGCCGCTGATCGTTACGGTGTTCTGGTCGATGGGCGAGAAGCGCGTGAAGGCTTGCTCGTCCATCTCGCCCGTGCAGACGTACTGCAGGTTGCCGATGCGGATGCGCTCGCCGCGGCGACAGCCTCGCAGGGTGACGCGTATGAGGTGGCGCCGGTTGGGCACGAGATGCACCGTGAGCGTGTCGCCGCTCTGCTCGGTGAGGAGCGGTGTGTATATGCGACTGATGCGGGCGGCGTTGTCTACGAGCGGATTGATGCGAAGCGGATTGTAGCCGCAGATGTCTTCGGAGGAGAGGGTGTTGATGGTGTTGAGGTGTTGTGGTGTTGAGATATGTTTGGGTGTTGTTGTGGTGAGGTGTTGAGATGTTGAGGTTTCTTCTACAGCCTGCCACAGCGCCAACGGCTGATTGGCATCCGTCCATCGGTACGGATATAGATTGCGGTTCATCGCTTCGCCGCCGTCGTGCGTCTGCCACGTGTCGGCATGTCGGCAGAGCCAGCCGGCGTTGCCGTTGAGGGCGAAGCAGGGTCGGTCGGTTCCGCTTACGGCGAAGTGCGAGCTGTCGGCGGCGATGCCGTAGAAGCAGACGCTCACCTGGCGGCGGGTGCGCATCGAAGGGCAGTAGAGTAGGGCTATCGTGTTGGTGTCGGTGCGCAGAAAGCGCTGCACGTCGTAGGCTATCGTTGCTACGGCGGTGTCGCCCTTCTGTCGGTCGGGCGTGAAGAGCGCTGTCGACACGTTGCGCCCGTTCACGTAGAGCACGAAGCGGCCCGTCGTGGCTACACGTATATAGGCTGCACGCGGCATATCTTTCTCGCTCGTCACAATGGTGCGGCTGAACCACACGTGCGACGTGTCGTCGGGCGCCGGGTGCGACATCCAACGGCAGTCGAAGTCGCCTGCCGTTGCTGTTGAGGTTGCGGCTGTGGCGGCTGAAGCGATGAAGAGTATGAGGATATGTAGTAAGCGGAGCATGTATGTGTCTTGTTGGGTGTGGCAGAGGCCGGAGACCTCTGCTACTTGTTGTACAAAAGGAAAGGCTTGTACCCGAAACTCCTTGAAGATTCATGGTACAAGCCTTTATGTGTGTTGACGTTTTTATGCGTCAATGTTAGCGTATGTTGCGTGTTCCTCGATGAACTTGCGGCGCGGTTCTACGTCGTCGCCCATGAGCATCGAGAAGATTTCGTCTGCCTCAGCAGCGTTCTCGATAGTCACCTGGCGCAGCAGACGAGTCTTCGGGTCCATTGTGGTCTCCCAAAGCTGTTCTGCGTTCATCTCGCCGAGACCTTTGTAGCGCTGTGTGTGTATCGACTTGCCGTCGTCTACGCCACCTGCGTACTTGTCGAGGAAAGCCTGGCGCTGCTGTTCGGTGTAGCAGTACTCCTTCACCTTGTTCTTGTAGGTGCAGAGGTATAGCGGCGGGTTGGCGATGTAGAGGTGTCCCTCCTGAATAATCTTCGGCATGAAGCGGTAGAAGAGTGTCATGATGAGCGTGTCGATGTGCGAGCCATCGACGTCGGCATCGGTCATGATGATAATCTTGTCGTAGCGCAGCTTGTCGATGTTCGCCTCCTTGTCGTCCTCACCCTCTACGCCGAAGCGTACGCCGATGCTCTGGATGATGTTCATTACCGACTCCGACTCGAACACCTTGTGCCACATCACCTTCTCCACGTTCAGAATCTTGCCGCGCAACGGCAGGATAGCCTGTGTGTAGCGGTCGCGTCCCTGCTTTGCCGAGCCGCCCGCAGAGTCACCCTCGACGAGGAATATCTCACACTTCTTCGGGTCGCGGTTAGAGCAGTCGGCGAGCTTGCCGGGAAGTCCGCCGCCGGTCATCGGGTTCTTGCGCTGCACGCTCTCGCGAGCCTTGCGTGCCGCGATACGTGCCGTAGCTGCGAGAATCACCTTGTCGCAAATCATCTTTGCCTCCTTTGGGTTCTCCTCAAGATAGTTGGAGAGCGCCTCGCCTACAGCCTGCTGAACGGCGCCTGCCACCTCGCTGTTGCCGAGCTTGGTCTTTGTCTGACCCTCGAACTGCGGCTCTGCCACCTTGATAGAGATTACGGCTGTGAGGCCCTCGCGGAAGTCCTCGCCTGCTATCTCTATCTTCGCCTTCTCTATCTGCTTAGAGATAGCCGGGTCGTTGTCGGCGTAAGCCTTCAGCGTGCGTGTGAGAGCTGCGCGGAAACCAGTGAGGTGTGTGCCGCCCTCTATGGTGTTGATGTTGTTTACGTACGAGTGGATGTTCTCCGAGTAGTCGGTGTTGTACATCACAGCCACTTCGATAGGTATGCCCTGCTTCTCGGTCTTGAGATAGATTACATCGTCGAAGAGATGTGTGCGGTGGCGGTCGACGTAGCGCACGAACTCCTTGAGTCCGTCCTTAGCGTGGAACACTTCCTCGCGTGTCTTGCCATCTTCGTCCGGGCGCATGTCGCGCAGAGTGATGCGGATGCCAGCGTTGAGGAACGCAAGCTCGCGCATGCGGCGTGCTATGATGTCCCACTGGTAGTGGGTGGTGGTGAATATGGTGGGGTCGGGCCAGAACTGCTGGCGTGTGCCTCGCAGGTCGGTCTCGCCTACTACCTTCACGGGGTAGAGCGGCTTGCCCTTCTCGTACTCCTGCTGATATATCTTTCCGTCGCGGAACACCTGCGACTTCATGCGTGTTGAGAGCGCGTTGACGCAGCTCACGCCCACGCCGTGCAGACCGCCGCTGACTTTGTATGATCCCTTGTCGAACTTGCCGCCGGCGTGGAGCACGGTCATTACGACCTCCAGAGCCGACTTGTGCAGCTTGGCGTGCATGTCTACCGGGATGCCACGACCGTTGTCCTGAACGGTTATCGATTCGTCTTCGTTGATTGTCACCTCGATGTCGGTGCAGTAGCCTGCCATTGCCTCGTCGATGGAGTTGTCAACGGTCTCGTTCACGAGGTGGTGCAGACCCTTTTCGCTGATGTCGCCGATGTACATTGCCGGGCGCTTGCGCACGGCCTCAAGTCCTTCAAGAACTTGTATGTTACTTGCCGAGTAATTGTTCTCGGTGTTTTGTATTTCTGCCATTTTCGATTATCTATGTTTGGACTACAAAAGTACTAATTTTCCGTGACTTACGGAAATATTAATGCTTAAAAATGTGCGCCGAAACCAATTAGTTTCTGCTTGTTTTTCAGTTGCTTGCGGTGTGCTTGCGGACGTAAACAAAAAAAGGTCACACTTCGTTAGAAGTATGACCTTGTATGGGGCTCTGTCAGCACACTCTTAGCCGAGCTTGCTGATATGCAGACACAAACTTGACTTCAAGTTTGCAGCTTTGTTCTTGTGGATAATGTTAGTCTTTGCCAACTTGTCCAGCATTTTCTGAACAGAAGGATAGAGCTTTACAGCCTCTTCCTTGTCCGTCATTGCGCGCAGCTTGCGAACTGCATTACGCATAGTCTTTGCGTAGTATCTGTTGTGCAAAGCCTTAACCTTGTCCTGACGGATTCTCTTAAGTGATGATTTGTGGTTTGCCATCTTGTTTTTTCAGTTTTTTATTTTTTTATTGTAGTCCCTAGGAGAGTCGAACTCCTCTTTAGAGAATGAA
>OBTM01000116.1_pt1 | contig 15533 bp, 7 predicted proteins | sample 1494911 | NCBI WGS metagenome assembly OBTM01 (sample SAMEA3360697, study PRJEB22359) | human gut metagenome | biome: ENVO:urban biome; feature: ENVO:human-associated habitat; material: ENVO:feces | place: Bangladesh | collected 2011 | reverse complement strand
AGACCAATGCCGTCTTATCGAGATAAACATAATCATCTTCTATGATTTGTTCGAAGTCCTGTATTCCTATAGGATATTTCATATTGCTGCCATTTTATGTCGAGTAAGTAGAGGGAATTTCACCCTCCCTTCTCTCGGAACCGTGCTTGACAGTCTCCCATCACACGGCTCTTCGTACTTAACTTTTTTGTTTATTAGTTTATATTCTTTATTAACCTAGACGTGGATAGGGTACAAATCCCTTCACCTTCTGTCTCAGGACACACTATCTGAGGGCAAAGATAATACTTTATCTCCTAATCTCCAAAACTTTTCAAGAAAAACTTCTACCATACAGGTATTTGAAAGTAGCTTTCTATAGACACAGGATTATGCTGGTGCTCCAAAAAAATCCCTTGCAACATCTCTGCTGCAAGGGATTCGCCATCTTTCTACCTTAACGGTAATACACTATATAACATAAACTTAACTAAAATCTATATACTACAAAGCTGTTCGCCTTCATCTTCACATTCAAGACGTTGCCGTTAGCCTGAGCATCTGATACAACAGGAACAACCACGTTCTTGTTGTCTATCTTGTTCTCTGCCTGGATATCATCAGCATGGAGAACGGTTACCTTACCTGGGTTCAACTTCTTGATACCATTAAAGGTTACGTTGATTTTCTTCTCCTCGTTAGAGGTATTGGCAATCTTCACGATGTAGCTCTTGGTGCGCTTGTCGAAACAAGCTGTGGCATAGAGACCATTCTCGCCAGTTACAGCCTTGCCGTTCTCGGTAAGCTTCAACACATTGGTTCCCTTGTTGAGTCCATAGAGCTGCTGAACATAATAGTTGGCTGAACGTACGGATGTCAGATTGTCAAACCAGATGAGGTCCGGACGCCATTGCCAGCCTTCTACATGAGCGAAGAGTGGGGCATAGGTAGCCTGGTAAACCACGTCTGCATTACGCTCTAAACCTGTCATGAAGGCTGCCTCTGAGAGGGCTGCCTCCCATGAGTTTGGATCATGCTTGGCATGGGCTGCATACTCGCCAGCGAATACCTTAGGACCCTTGCGGTCGTACTTGTCGTAACGGCTGGCATTGCTGCGGAACCATTCCGGACTCTTGTAGTAGTGCTCATCCACCATGTCTACGCCCAACTTGCGCATCTGCTCCCAACCGTAGTCGAAGTCCTTGCCATCAGCAGATGGACCAGATGAACCGCAGATTTTGATCTTTGGATACTTGGCATGAATCTGCTCCATGAACTTCTGCAAGCGCTCAGGATACATAGGTCCCCACTGCTCGTTACCGATACCAATCTGCTTCAGATTGAATGGAGCAGGATGGCCCATATCGGCACGGAGCTTACCCCATTTAGAGGTGACAGGACCATTGGCAAACTCGATGAGGTCGAGTGCATCGTCGATATAGCTCTGAAGATCCTTGACTGCTACATGCGCATTAGGATCCTTATCATCATTCTGATACTGGCAAGCCAGACCTACAGAGAGAATAGGTAATGGCTCGGCACCAATCTTCTCAGAAAGGAGGAAATACTCATAGAAGCCCAAACCCAATGACTGATAGTAGTTAGGGAAAAGACGATGTGGGAAGGTATCTCTCCAGCGGTTCTCGTTCAAAGGACGGTTCTCAGGAGCACCCACAGAGTTCTTCCACTCGTAACGGGTATCGAGGTCGGTTCCCTCTACGATACATCCGCCAGGGAAACGGAAGATGCCTGGCTTCAGGTCGGCCAAATCCTGTACGAGATCGGCACGGAGACCATTCCAGTTATCCTCTGGGAAGAGAGAGATATGGTCGAGATCTACGCTCTCAGAACCTTTCTCCAGATATACACGCATCAAACCCTTGGCATCGGTCTGAGGAGAGGTCAGGGTAGCTGTAAGCTTCTGCCACTTATTATTGGTGATGTTGATGACCTGCTTGGCAATGACATCATTCTTGGAATTGACGAGTTCTACACGAATCTTGCCCTGCTTGCCATCGATGAGATGCAGACGGCCATATACGGTGAAATCGTACTTCATATCCTTCTTCAAGCCCATGCCGAAGAAACCGTGGTTCTCAAGACCAGTCTGCTTCTCACGGGCACCGGCACTCTCGAGTGTTACATAATGAGGGTTGCGGTCGAAGGCTGGCTTCACGTCACTTACAGTTACATTTCCGAAGGTATTCCATCCCATCAGGCGCTGTGGGAACTCGAAGGAACGGTTTTCTACCATCTCTGCATAGAGACCGCCATCTGCACCGAAGTTGATGTCCTCGAAGAAGATGCCATACATGGTTGGCTGGATTTCTACACCAGGCTTGTTTGCCTGAACTGCAAACTGATGCTGTGCTGAAGCACCGAGCGAAGTCATGCCTGCCAGCATAAGGGCAGCGAAGATATTCGTTTTTCTCATGTTTACGTTGTTTATTTTTAGGTTTATTCTTATTTTGTGATATTCTTACTTGAATAATTAAGTTGTATTGCTTAATGCGTTTGCAAAGATACAGAAAATCCACCCCAAATGGGGTGGACTTTCTGATTAAATATGTTGGATTATTGCTCAAATGCTCTATTTTGGGGTCTCATGAGCCTTAATCTCATGGGTTCTTTCCTATTTATTCAATGGGATAATGGTGAAACTGAAAGTCTTGTCGCCATAATGAATGCGGTATTTCTCCAAAGGCCATGCGCCCCAAGAGTTCTCGCCGCCTACACCCATGTGCTCGCCATCGAGGAAGAGATTGGTGTATTTTGACTTCTTCAGGTTGAAACTGTGGCGCTGATCTTTCTCGTCGCCATCATCCAGTTCTTCTGTATCGAAGTGGAGGGCACTTGCATAGAATGGCTTGCAGTTCTTGATCATGAATCCGAAGCCTGCTGCATCTGTCTGCTTCCACCAACGGATGTCGCCCTTGGTTCCACTTTCCTGTGGGCGGATGTATGGGAAGTACTGGTTGTCTGCATCGTTGCTGTAGATACCTATCTTCATGCAGTCCTCACGGTCGGAGTAGTTTTCGATAGGGCCACGGCCGTAGTACTGGCTCTTGTCCATTTCGTATGGCAACTGCATCTGCATACCGAAGCGGAAGAGATCGCTTACTTTCTCGCCTTCTGTAGCGATGAAGTTCTCAGTCACCTTTACGGCTCCTGTGTTTGGCATAATCTGATAGATCAGTTCCAGCTTGCCCTTTACCTCTGGCATATTGTAGTTGGCGCAGATGGTATAGGTATTGGCCTTCTTGTTCTTCTCTATGGTAATTCCGCTCAATTCCAACTTAGGGTTCTTCCATGCCTTGAATTTCTTCTGGAATCCTGCACCCATGTCGTTATCTGTAGGAGCACGCCAGAAGTTTGGCTTCAAGGTTCCGCCTTCGCCGAGGAATGACTTGCCCTGATAGGTGTATTCAGAGATAAGACCGGTTGTGCGGTTTACCTTTACTGTCATGTCGGCTGTTGAAACGGTAATGTCCTGTTCGCCCTTCTTGTCTGTGAACTTGGTCTTCACCTTCTTGCCGTCCTGAGCCTTAGCCAATTTGTCTGAACAATGACCGCAGCACTTCTTCTCCTTTACTGTCAACTGGTTGTAGGCAACAATCTGTCCTGCTTCCATCAGCGGTTCAGCCTTCTTCAGGCGGAAGTCGATGTTGAGGAAAATCTCCTTGCCCTTTGCCTGGGTGAGGTCGTAAGGGAGGGTGAAGGTCTTGGTCTGATGAGGAGCTACGTCGATGTCGGCGATGGTGCCGTTCTGTGTCTCCACACCATCTTCGATGAGACTCCATGCCAAAGCATAGTTGCTCAGATTGCGGAAGAAGTTTTCATTATATACGTTCACTTCGCCCTTGGCTGCATCCTTCAGGGTAGCCCAGATGTTCTGGTACTGGTAAGCCACCTCGTAGGCATGAGGATTGAGCTGGCGGTCTGGACCGATGATACCATTGCAGTTGAAGTTGTTGTCGCTAGGGTCATAACTGTTGTAATCGCCACCGTAGCAATATTCTATCTTGCGGAGCTCTTCATTGGTCATCTTCTCTGGATTCTTGATGGTCATCGGCTTCAATACCTTGCGGTGCAAGCCCTGGTCAACGAAATCCCAGTCGAAACCACCCTGGAAGATAGGATACTTGCGTACCAGATCCCAGTATTCCTTCAGGTTACCACCCGAATTACCCATAGTATGGTTGTACTCGCACTGGATGAGCGGCATCGGACTGTTAGGGTCCTTCGCATACTTTTCACAAGCACTTACAGGATAGTACATAGGGCAGAAGATATCGGTACCCTCGCCTCTGCGAGCCTGCTCATACTGAACCGGACGGCTCTGGTCCTGGCTCTTGATCCACTTGTAAGCCTGCAGGAAGTTATCGCCCATCACAGTCTCATTACCCATACTCCAGGTTACGACACTAGGATGATTGAAGTACATGGAAACATTGTGCTGGTTGCGCTCCATAATCTGCTTGGCAAACATCGGTTTCTTGGCAGCAGCATCATCGCCATACTGGAAACCGTGACTCTCCTGGTTAGCCTCAGCTATCATATAGATACCATACTCATCGCAGAGTTCGTACCAGCGTGGATCGTCAGGATAGTGGCAAGTACGGACAGCGTTGATATTCAGGCGCTTCATAATCTTGATATCCTGAATCATGCGCTCCATGCTCAATACGTAACCTCCGTCAGGGTCCATCTCATGACGGTTGGCACCCTTGATGAGCACAGGCTGACCGTTGACAAGGAACTGCTTGTTCTTGATTTCCACCTTGCGGAAACCTACCTTGACAGGAGTCATGCTTGCTGATTTCATGTTGCCATTCTTCAGCGCACTTGAGAGGGAAACCTGAAGGGTATATAAATAAGGTGTCTCTGCATTCCACTTGTGTGGATTCTCTACGTTCATCGTAATGTTGGCTATTCCATTCTTTGCCAATCCTGTAGCTGTAGCCACCTGCTTGCCCTCTTTGTCGAAGAGGATGAAGTTCAGCTTGCCTGTTCCCTTTACCTTGGTAGAGATGTTGAGCACACCATCCTTGTAGTTGTTTACAAGGTCAGGAGTAACACGGATATCCTCCAAATGCAACTTGGCATCGCGGGCAAAGAGATAGCTTTCACGAGCCACACCACTCAAGCGCCAGAAGTCCTGATCCTCATCCCAGGAACCATCGCACCAGCGGAAGGTCTGGAAGGCAATCAGATTCTTGCCCTTCTTCAGATAAGGAGTGATGTCAAACTCGGCAGCCACCTTGCTATCCTCTGCATAACCGGCAAACTTGCCGTTTACATAGAGATAGATGTTGGAAGTAACGCTACCGAAATGAGCTACAACCTGCTTGCCGTCCCAGTTGGCAGGGATGTCGATGATGCGGCGGTAAGAACCTACGTGGTTATCCTTGGTAGGAACTGCAGGAGGTTGCTGGTCGAAATGTCCGCGCCATCCGAAGCCCACATTTACGTATTCAGGAACTCCGAATCCGTTCATCTCCCAGTTGCCTGGAACATTCATGGTCTTCCAGTTGGAGTCGTCGAGGTCAACCTTGTAGAAATCGGTAGGGCGCTGGTCGGCATTCTCTACCCAGTTGAATTTCCATGTTCCTTCCAATGACAGATAATTCTTGCTCATGGTCTTGTTGACTTGCGCGAGATCTCTGCTCACCAGTTTGCCTCCCTCTTCATATACCATATCCTCTGGGGAATAGGTGAAGAAGTTGGTGTGTAATGGAAAACGATTGATGGCATTCACCTGCAGGTCGTGCCATTCGGTATAGCTTGGTTGTTGGACTGTCGCCGCATTCAACGACTTAATGGCAGCCTTCGGTTTCTTCATACCAAAGGTTGCCATTGCCAAACTTGCCATACCTAATGTAATGAAAAGTCTTTGTCTCATAATTATAGGTTGGTTTTATTATTAGAAATGTTGTTTATTTCGTAGCCAGATACTTGTCGTATTCGCAAGCAACGAGGAGCATAGCGCCCACTCCGAAGTTAGCCTGAGAATTGGCATCAACGGTTTGTCCTGGGATGGCACGCTCGCCGATAGGCTGAACATAACCAACCTTTCCATCAGGCTGAACGGCAGTCTCTGTAAGATAAGTCCAGGCACGGTCGATGACCTTCTTGTATTCTTTCTTGACTAAGAATCCGTTGTTTACACCCCAAAGCATACCATAGGTAAAGAAGGCAGTACCGCTGGTTTCAGGACCTGGAGCATGTTCTGGGTCCATCATAGAACGGGTCCAGTATCCTTCCGGCTGCTGGATTTCTGCCACAGCCTTAGCTAATTTCTGGAATTTATCTACGAAGAACGGGTAGTGCTTGTAGTCCTTAGGCATATCCTGCAGCACCTTAGCCAGACCGGCAAGAACCCATCCGTCGCCACGAGCCCAGAAGTCTTTCTTTCCGTTTGCACTCTTGTGCTTAGGATAGACATACTTGCCGTCACGGAAGTAGAGGTTGGTCTCCTTGTCGAGCATAATCTCATCGGTGGTGAGGAGGTTATCGTAAAGCTTGTCGAGATACTTGGTATCGCCCGTCAACTTGTACATTTTTGTCATTACCGGCATTACCATATAGAGGGCATCGCTCCACCACCAGTAATCTGTAGGTTCAGAGTAAGCCTCATAGTGCATTACCTCTTTGGCGCGTTTTACCATAAATTCTGATGCTGCGGCATTACCCTTGGCAGCCTCGATGTTATAGAGGTCGATGTAGGTCTGGAAGCAGATCTGCCAGTCACCGAAGAGAACGTGATCTTTTCCCTCGCCGTATGGCTTATACTTCCACTTGGCTGGGTTTGCCTCTGTAGCACCGGTCCAGTCGTTGTGTTCAGCCCAACGGATAGAGTAGTCGAGCATCTTCTGATCCTTCAGCATCTTATATACCTCCATGTTGCCTGTATGATAAGCAGCATTATCCCAGAAAGCGCGAACCTCTGCCTTATTATTGGTCTGCCAGTAGGTGTTCACCTTCTTGATGAGTTCCACTACTTGTTCGTGGTCCCATTTTTTGGAAGCCTTCACTTCCTTCTTGTTCTGTTTCTTGACCTTAGCGGTCTTCTTGGTTGGCTGTGCTGCATTCAAAGGCAAAGCCAAGGCTGCAGCAGCCATCATCATCATTATCTTGCGCATTACAATTTATTCATTAATAATTATTCATTATAAATTACCATTTGTCCTTTGTAACAATATCATCCTTCCACTGATGATCCTTAGGGAACTGCTGATTGCTCCATGCCTTCACCTGAGTCCAAGGCTGTGCTGCATCTGTCCAGAAAGGATGATCGGCAGGCAAGCCGAGAGGCATGAAGGCGAGGGTTGTCATATAGAGCGAACCGTTGTTGGTGTACCAGTCGGCAACGTTCTTCTGGCTGTTTCCACAGAAACCGATAGAGAGATAGCCCTTCTCATTGAAGTTGTTCTCCTGGTCGAACATGCGATGAAGCACCTTGGTAAGCGCTGCACGCACCTGACCGTTGCTCAAGTCCTTAGGCAACGTCTGATACCATGCCATCAGAGCAAGCGGCTGCATGGTAGCCATACGGTAAGGAATACTTCTTCCGAATGCCGGGAAAGTTCCCTCAGGAGAGATGAATCTTTCGAGAATGATGCTGTACTTCTGACAGCGCTTCAACTCTCTGTCATAATACTTCTGATAGTCGAGACGGGAATTCACCTTGGCATCCACCATTGCCTGAAGAGTCTCCAGATACATAGGATGGAACACATAGCTGCTGTAGTAATCGAATGCGAACGAAGGACCATCAGCATACCAGCCATCACCTACATACCACTCCTCTACCTTGCGACAGGCAGAATTGACACGATATTCATCGAAATCACCGCCAGCCTTTGCCATGAAGCTCTCGATGGTAGAAGAGAAGAGCAACCAGTTGGTATAAGGAGGGTCGATGTGGCGGAGCTTGGCAAACTCGGTAAGATAACGTTTCTTGGTCACCTCATCGAGAGGCTTCCAGAGTGTATCGTAAGCACGGAGGAAACTCTCGGCGATGTAGGCTGCATCTACCAGGTTCTGACCGCCGATGCCCCAGCAGAGATAGTCAGGATTCTGAGGATCAACGGCATTCTTGTAAGAAGCCAAAGCCCATTCGCGCAGCTGCTTGCGCTGCTTGCCCTCGGCTGTAGCATCATCAGGAAGGGTGAGCCAAGGAGCCACACCTGCCATCAGTCTGCCGAAGCACTCCATATAGAGCACCTTCTTGTTGCGGTTGTCGAAGCTAGGACTGAACTCTGTCTGCATATTCTTCTGCAACTCGCCCTTAGCCATGTTCTCCAGAACAGGCTGAGCCATCTTGTAGGCAAGCGAGCACCAATATTGGCGGTCGCTCTGCTGAACTGCCTTCTTCTTGGCAGAGATTCCCATAAATGGAACCAGAGCCAGGACGAGCGTCATCATGATACTTTTAAATATATAATTCATAGATAGTTGTATATTGTTTGTTGTTATTAATAATTTTAAGTTGAAAGTTGCCGGTAGCCTCAGCTAAGCAACTGCAAATATATGAAAATTAAGTTAGAAACAAGCAGAGCGACCGTATTTTTTATTGTTTTTTCAACACTGGTGCACCGTTTTCCCAAGAAATAGGTACCCACAAGTGTCTGCTGTCACTCAAGTGCTTTGGATTCCACATATCTGCCATGAACACATAGTCGGCACCATGGAACATCTTTTTCTGGGCAGCAGTTTCCACCTTATATATATAGGTGCCCTGTGCGCCGAAGGTCTTGTCAGCACCCTCGCCACGGCAAGGGTTAGGGAGTTGTTCCCAAGGACCATAGATGTTTTTCGCCTTAAACATGCGGGCTGCATTCGGAGCCCATCCGGTACATCCGCTGGTAATCATCCAGTAGATACCATCCTGCTTGAAGATGGTAGGGGCCTCGTTCTGTCCACCTGCTGCCACACGAACATAGCTGCCGTTGTGCTGCATGTAGTCATCCGTCAACTGTGCGATTTGGAGCGTTAAGTTTTCCTCTGAAGAATAGATATGGTAAGCCTTGCCATCATCATCGATGAAGATGGTCATGTCTCGTGCCATCTGTCCTCCATTGAAGTCGCGCATCCAGAACATGCCGCGCTCTATCTGCTTGCGCCATTCTGGAGTCCACCAGTTCTTCAGTTCAGGGAAGAGAAGCTGATGCTTGAGGTCGGTGGTATCTGGCTTGGCGAATCCAACAGGATAGATGCCCGGATTGACTCTTCCTGAACGGATGAACTTGAATGGTCCGAAAGGAGTATCGCTGGTAGCCACACCATAGCGTGCAGCACCATATCCTCTGCCTTTCAATTCGAGATGGAACCACATGACGAACTTCTTGGTTTTCTGATTGTAGAGAACCTTCGGACGCTCGATGATGCAACCACCCTCGATGTCGCTGCCTGGTTCATTAGATACTGGGAGTACCAATCCATGATTCTTCCAGTTCTTGAGATCCTTGGAAGTAAAGCAGCTTACGCCGAGAGAGCTGTAAGGCTTGCCATTCTCCGAGCGGCTTTCGCCATACCAGTAATAGGTACCCTTGTAGTTGAAGATGTTGCCACCATGAGCATTGATATGCTTGCCGGTATTGTCCTTCCACACGCCTCCGTCCATCGGAGCCTGAGCCAGAGTTGGGAGACAGGACATCATCCACAACACAATAAATGTGAATAGTTTATTCATTTTGCTGATAATGAGTTAATTATTTGATAAAAATGGGGATGAACCATATATATGTTGCATCCCCATTACTTAACATGATTGTAAACCAAATCTATTAGTTTGCTGTATCTTCATCAGCAATAGCATCCTCATAGTTAGTAAACATAGGGGTGCTCTCATCATAGCCGTCGTAACCGAAGTTCTGACGAAGCTCAGCCTTGTTGTTGGCTGTGATTGCAGAATTTGGTACAGGCCAGAAGAGGTTATGCTTGTTGATCTTGTACTCGAAAGACTGGTTGCCTGAAACGCCCTTGCCACATGGACGGTTGAAGACATTGTAGGTAGTACAACGCTTGAACCAGTAGCTGCCGCCATTCAGATCGGTACCTTCCTGCTTGTCCCAGTTGTCGAGGCTGTAAGTATTACCCCACTCATCAGGCATTCCGCTCTTGGCAAGACACCATGATACACGAACCATCTCTGCCTGGCGGAACTCCTCCATATAGAGCTCACGGGCACGCTCTGCCATGATGTCGCCGATAGTCACTGTGGTGTACATCTTCTTGGCGTTAGCACGCTTGCGGATGGCATTCACATCATCTGCAGCACCAGTTACATTGCCCTGATAGAACTTAGCCTCAGCACGGAGCAGATAGGTATCAGCCAATCGGAACAGGTACATATCACCATTACATCCCTTACCAGAAGCACCATGGAACTGGTTGGCACCCAAGTTGTTCTCGTTGGTAACATCCAGGATATAGAGCTGATAGAGAGGAGTAGGATACCAGCTGCGGATGGTATCACCGCAGAGGATGTCGCCCTTCTTCACTACTGTCTTGCCATCCTTCACGTAATCTTCTGTGGCATAGAGCTGATAGTTCTTGCCGTAGAAGTCAGATTTCTTATTATTGTACTTGATGTCTTCCATCTCAAGCCAGTTTCCTACCTCACGGTTGTGACGGAGGTCCTGCCAGTCTGTCTCGCCATCCTGATACCAGATGGTCTTGTTGTAGAAGAATGAAGTACGGTTGAGGGCGATACCACGGCCGATGGCACGTGTCCAGTCAAGATTCTCATTGTAATCCTTATTATTACGTGCAATACATTGACCAGGACCTCCCAGTCCGTGAGGATCCTTGATTACACCATTGCTCCAGTGAGCAAACATGGCACGCATCACGTTGTAGTTGAGGTGGTCCTCATCATTGGAGTTGATGATGGCCATGATGGTCTCCTTATTCTCTGGGTTGCAGATGTTAGGAGTACGATGCAAATCCCAAACCACATTGCGGGTCACCTTCCAGGTAGTCTCGCAACCTGAAGGCTGCCAGGTACCGAATGTCTGGGTCATCAGGTGCAGACCGTGATCGTTAATCAAATCGGTGGCAAGCTTCTCTGCCTTGGCATATTCGCCATTCACGAGATAAACCTTGATGAGCAACTGCATGCAAGCCTCCTGGTTCACCTGTCCTACGTAAGTCATCTGAGCCTGTGCAGGAACATGCGCTACGGCAAACTCCAGGTCTTTCTGCAACATCTGGAAGATGGCAGTCTTGCTGGTTGACTTGTAGTTCTGCTTTGGCACGGTAAGCAACTTGGTAATCAATGGAATATCGCCAAACTGCAGAGTCAGGTTGTAATAAGCGTAAGCTCTATGGAAGTAAGCACGGCCCTTATAGGCATCGCGGATTTCATCCTTCAAGCCCTGCACCTTATCTACATAAGAGAGCACGGAGTTGGCATACTTCACCATGCTGAATCCCTGATCCCAGAAACGCTGCATGTAGTTGCCGTCGCCACCACCTGCCATACCGGATGTAGGAGTCAGCTTGGCATCAAAGTTGTCCTGGAAACCGCCACCCATATCGGTCTTGGCATACATGCCCACATCCGACATCAGATAGTTGGTGGCAAGACCCACATTATTCCAGTTGTTATCGATGATATAAGTCTTCAACTGCTTGTCACACTGTGTCATGGCAGCCTGCAGACCAGCCTCGGTACTATAGGTAGTACCAGGCTCATAGAACGAAAGAGGATCCTGCTTCAAGAAATCATCACCGCAAGAAACCATGGTACCTGCCAAAGCGATAAGGAGTCCTCCTCTATATATATTCTTGATATTCTTTTTCATTTTGATAAATCTTTTAGAGTGTAACATTAATACCGAACTGGAACTGACGGTTTGCGAAACCACCTGTCTCAGGATCACCATACTCCCAGCTGTCGAATGTGCATACATTGTTCACACCCAGTGTTAGGTGCACTCTCTCGATGCTGGCCTTGCGGGTAATCTCTTGTGGAATGGTATAACCCAAGGTGATGTTGTCCAGACGAACGAAGCTGCGGTTGTAGAGCTTCTGTACACCGGTACATCCTGTAGGACCTACAGCGTTCAGACGACCATACTCGTTTGTAGGGTTCTGAGGTGTCCAGTACTCCTTCTTGTATGTATTGCAGGTATTGGTAAACATAGAACCCGAGTTATCACCATTCAGATAGTTACCGCTCAAGCTCTTATGACCCATGTAAGAATACATGGAGAACGAGAAGGTGAAGTTCTTCAGGAAGGTGAAGTCATTTCGCATGTTCCAATAGATAGGAGGATTGGTTGTACCCAGGTACACCTTATCATTATCATTATATACTGGAGTGCGGGTGCCGTCTTCGTTGATCTTGTCATCAGCTGTATAGACGTTAGCCACCTTAGGGTCACCAGGCTTCTGGTTTACCTTGGCTGCCTCAGCTGCCTCGTTTGCCTGCCAGATACCTGTTACCTTGTAGTTCCAGATTTCGCCTACAGGCTTGTCGATGAACCATCCGTTAGAGGTATCGCTGCGCTCGTTTCCATTCTCATCATAGTCGTAATACAAGTGCTTGATGCGGTTCTTGTTGTAAGAGAAACCTACAGTTGTATTCCACTTGAAGTCTGGAGTATCGATGTTCTTTGAGTTCAAGGTAATCTCAATACCCGAGTTGGTAATCTCACCCAGGTTGGTAGCGATGCTGCTGAAACCGGTGAAGTTTGGCAGACGCTGATACATGATCATATCCTTGGTAATCTTATGATACCACTCGATGCTACCTGAGAGGCGCTGACCGAGAACGGAGAAATCAAGACCTATGTTGAGGGCTGATGTCTTCTCCCACTCAAGGTTAGGGTTAGCCAATCGGCTGATAGAGAGCGCATTCAAGATAGTCTGACTTGAAGAACCATATTTATAGTAAGCCATCTTGCCGCCATCACTCAAGTTGGAAAGAGCCAGATAGGTATCAGACAGCGAACGGTTACCATTGGTACCGTAAGATACTCTCAGCTTACCATAGTCCAGCCATGGCTGCTTCAGGAAGCTCTCCTCAGAGAATACCCAGCTGCCACCCAGAGACCAGAATGTGGCCCAAGGATTGTTGGAACCGAAGGCAGAGTAACCGTCACGACGCACGGTACCTGTGAACATATAGCGGTCCTTGTATCCGTAGAACAGACGGCCCAGATAGGCTGCTGCCGTAGAGTGGGTATCGCTAGCCCAGAAACTACTCTGAGACTTGTTGGCACCCGAAAGATAGTGGAAACCCAATACATCTGTAGGAGTGATGTTGCGAGCCTCGATATTGTCGCTCCAGTAGCGGTATTCTTCTGCCTCCTGAACCAGGGTCACGGTGAAGTGATGCTCCTTGTTGAATGTCTTATCCCAGGTAAGGGTGTTGTTCAGGGAGTAATCGAAGTTCTTTGCCGACTTGCGGTTGGAACCACGGGTAGCAGGGTCGCTGTTTGGAAGTTCAGCAGACATGAAGTAGCGGTCGTAATGCCACTTGAAGCGTGGAGCAATATTGAACGAATAGCTGAAACCGAATGGCAGGGAAACCTTGGCATTGAAGATGGTATTCAGAATGGTCTGTCCCTTCTCCAGGTCGATATACTGCTGGTCGAAGTGATAGTTGTAACCACCATTGGTAGGGGTGCCGCTACGTGGATACTGCACCTCATTGCCATTCTCGTCATAACGGGAAGAATATGGAGACTCACGCAACTGGTTGGCATCCCAATAGTTACCTCCCAGTGGCACAGGGCTAGACTCATCAGAACGGTCCTGGAAGTTTACGTTAGCACCTACTTCCAGCCAATCGGTAATCTGGGCATTGATCTTCATGTTAGAACGGAAAGCATGATAGTCATCACCCTGGATGGCACCCTGATTGTTCAGATAGCCGAAGCTCAGATAATAGTTCACCTTGTCGGTAGCACCCGAGATGCTGGCATTGTAATCCTGGTTGAAACCAGTGCGGAAGGTGGCGTCCTCCCAATCGTATGACTTACCTGCCAGGAAGTTCTTCATCACGTTGCCGGCATCAGCATCGAATCCCATACGGCGGGCATAGAGCGAGAGAAGAGTCTCGTCAGCACCCAAAGTCTTGGGACCCATAGTTGCCCACTGGTCCTGAGTAATACCATACAGGCGCTGTGCATTCTCAATATTATCATAATAGCCTGCAGGAATCTTGCTATCTACACCATAATATCCCCACTTGCCATTCTCGTCATAACCATAAGTGGTAGCCTTGAACCAATCCTCACGATAGGTCATATACTCTGATGCACTGAACACCTTGCGATACTGCGCCTTGGTGTTGGCAGCCAGGTTGGCACTAACGTTGATGGTTGGCTTGCCGCTCTTACCCTTCTTGGTAGAGATGATGATAACACCGCTGGCAGCCTTGGCACCATAGATGGCAGCAGAAGAAGCATCCTTCAGCACGTCAATCTGAGCAATATCATCAGGGTTAATCTCGGAAAGTTCACCGGCAAACTGCATACCATCGAGAATAATCAATGGTGAGTTGTGATTGCCTTCTGTATAGAGTGAGTTCTGACCACGCAACTGTATAGATGCACCGGCACCCTTGGCAGATGAATCAAAACCGATCTGAAGACCAGGAGTACCACGCAGCAGATCCTGAACAGAACCAGGGTTCTGGTCGGCGAGCTTCTTGGTATCAATCTGTACAACAGAACCTGTCAAGTCCTTCTTACGCATCGTACCATAACCTACGACAACCACCTCATTGAGTGTCTGGTTATCGTCCAGTAACGTTACCTTTACTGGTCCTTTACCTACCTTAATGGTCTGTGTTTTAAAACCAATATAGGAGATTTCTAAAGTTGAACCAGGAGCTGCGTTCAGAGTGAAGTTACCATCAATGTCAGTAACTGTACCTCCTTTTTGCCCCCCCACTTTTACGGTAGCACCGATAATAGGTTCACCGTTGCTATCAACGACTGTACCTTGTACCTTACCTGACTGCTGTACAATCTGTACAGAAGGAACAGCCATAACAGACTGAGGAGAGAGAGCTAAGCCTGAGGTTATAGCAGCTAACGCCATCAATCTTCTAGACGTGATGTTTAGATTTACAATTTCCATTAGGTGTACATTTTTGTTAGTTATATATTTTTATTAGTTATATACTTTCAGTTTATTCTCGCTTGTCATTTGCGGATTTAACAAATCTCACACATAGAATGTTCGTTGTTCTGGGTGCAAAAGTCGTTCTTTTTTGTTAATATAAGGAGAAAAAATCGGTAATAATAGGGAACATATCGTTAAAAAACTACTTATTTTTGCCCTTTTTACTAAATTCTTTATATCTTTGCAGTAAAATTTAAGAAACCGACGATTAATAAAAGACATGAAAACAACTATCTTTCACATCCTTATCTGTCTGATATGCTTTGCCTCCCAGGTCAAGGCACAGGATTTTCCATTCCGTTATCTCCCTCCTATCACCATTGCGCCTACCGAAGAGGCAAGCTGCATGTTCTTCGACAAGGAAGGCATGATGTGGGTGGGAACCAATGCCGGAGTGAAATCATACGATG
>OBTM01000109.1_pt1 | contig 15908 bp, 19 predicted proteins | sample 1494911 | NCBI WGS metagenome assembly OBTM01 (sample SAMEA3360697, study PRJEB22359) | human gut metagenome | biome: ENVO:urban biome; feature: ENVO:human-associated habitat; material: ENVO:feces | place: Bangladesh | collected 2011 | reverse complement strand
CAGTTATCGGCAACGGTTGCGTATTCGGTTATGGTACCAAGATTGCAGGCGACTGTGTGATTGGTAATGGTGTCATCTACTCAACATCTGTAGTAGAGAATGCCAAGACCCGAGTAGGCGATTTGGCAATGATTCAGGCAGGAACTACCTTCTCTAAGGATATTCCTCCTTATATCATTGCTGGTGGTAAACCTGTGAAATATGCAGGCCCTAACACCATCATCATGGAGGCTGCTGAAGTTACCGAGAAGGTTCGCAAGCATATTGCGAATGCCTACCGATTGGTATTCCATGGTCAGACATCCCTCTTTGATGCCATCAACCAGATCAAGGATCAGGTGCCAGATGGTCCGGAGATTCAGAATATTATCCAGTTCCTGGAGAGTTCTGAGAAGGGTGTTATCACCAAGATGTAAGTTTATTCTCTCTTAAATGTAATAGATGAGCTTTGTTTTCATGACGAAGCTCTACTTAAAATCGGTAAAATTTAAAGTCATACCTATTTGAATTTTACTCCGTATGTAGAAAGGACTGGCCGTGAGGTCGGTCCTTTTCCTTGTTTGGTATGTTTCTTCATCCTCCGGACTGAAACACTGTGAATTTACGTGAAATTCATTGATGTTTCCCAAAAATACTTATTAATAACTGTTAAAGGTTCGTTTATGTCCTTATTTTTTTGTTACTTTGCACAAAATTTGGTGTATTATACCCTTTTGTAAAATGAGAAAGAAACAATATAAGCCAAGCAATCATCGTGGATTGCAGATGGTCACTTTATGTATAAGTACCTCTATGGTACTCGTTTTGTTGGGTTTTGTCATCTTTTCGGTCCTCATGGGTCGAAACTTGTCGTCGTATGTCAAGCAGAATCTTGTAGTAACGGTGATGTTTGAACAGGATATGACTAATTCAGAAGCTGTTCAGATGTGCAAAACCTTAAAGGCTCGTCCTTTTGTGAACAACTTGAATTATATCTCTAAGGAACGCGCTCTGAAGGAGGCTACCCGCGATTTGGGTGCAAATCCAAGCGAGTTTGCAGGTGTAAACCCATTCCAGCCTTCTATAGAAATCACAACAAAGGCCGATTATGCTAATAATGATTCCTTGAAATGGATTTCCAAGGAATTGAAGGCGTATCCGAGAGTTACCGAGGTTTCTTATCAGCATGATTTGATAGAAAAAGTAAATGAATCTTTGGCAAAGATAAGTTTAGGTTTGCTGATTGTTGCTGTGTTGTTGACATTCATCTCTTTCTCGTTGATCAACAATACGGTAAGATTAGGTATCTATGCACGTCGCTTCTCGATACATACGATGAAGTTAGTAGGTGCTTCATGGAATTTTATTCGTGCTCCTTTTATTCGTAGAGCGATTTTGATAGGTCTGTTATCTGCATTCTTAGCAGATGCATTCTTAGGAGGATGTATCTATGCTTGGTATCTGAACGAACCAGAATTGCTGACCGTTCTCGGTTGGGAAGAACTTGCCATCACAGGTGGAGCGGTATTCCTCTTCGGAATCATTATCACTTCATTGTGTGCAAGCATCTCTGTCAACAAGTTCCTGAAGATGAAGGCAGGCGATCTTTATAAGATTTAAATTCAACATTAAACTATTATATATTCATGGATAGAAGAAATTTGGCATTTGATAAGGTCAACTTTATCTTGTTGGCCATCGGTATGGCTATTGTTATCTTAGGTTTTCTCCTGATGAGCGGTGCTGGCTCTAATGAGAATACTTTCGATATGGACATTTTTAGTACTCGTCGTATAGTGGTAGCTCCTACAGTTACACTGATAGGTTTTCTGTCAATCATTTATGCAGTCATTCGTAAACCAAAAGATAAATAACAAATGAATTGGATTGAAGCTTTGGTCTTGGGTCTTATCCAAGGTCTTACCGAATATCTGCCAGTGAGCAGTAGTGGTCATCTGGCTATCGGTGCACATCTCTTCGGCATCAATGGAGAGGATAACCTGACTTTTACAATTATGGTGCATGTGGCTACTGTGTTGAGTACATTGGTCATTCTATGGAAAGAAATCGACTGGATATTGAAAGGACTCTTCAAGTTTCAGATGAATGAGGAGACAAAGTATGCCCTTAATATCGTTATCTCTATGATTCCTGTTGGTATCGTAGGTGTATTTTTCAAGGATCAGGTAGAAGAAGTCTTTGGCTCAGGTCTGCTCATCGTTGGCTGCATGCTCATCGTGACAGCTATCCTCCTTACGTTCTCTTACTTTGCAAAACCACGTCAGAAGGAAAATATCAGCCCTCTGCATGCTTTCATCATTGGTCTTGGACAGGCACTTGCTGTTTTGCCTGGTCTGTCACGCTCTGGTACTACCATTGCTACGGGTCTTTTGCTCGGCGATAAAAAGGAGAAGATGGCACAGTTTTCATTCTTGATGGTGATTCCTCCTATCTTGGGTGAGGCATTGCTCGACCTGTTGAAGGGGCTGAAGGGCGAAGAGGCATTGGGCGGTATTGATGCCTTCCCTATGCTTGTAGGTTTTATAGCAGCATTTGTATCTGGTTGTCTGGCTTGTAAGTGGATGATCAACATCGTAAAGAAGGGTAAACTGGTGTATTTCGGTATCTATTGTGCTATCGCCGGTGCAGTTACCATTATCTGTTCATTAATGTAATATATGGATTTCAGAAAAGGAGAAATTATAGCTATCGACAAGCCTTATCGGATGTCGAGCTTCGGAGCTTTGGCGCATGTACGCTATCTGCTCAGCAAGAAACTTGGCTTCAAGGTAAAGATAGGACATGCTGGTACGCTTGACCCCCTTGCTACTGGTGTCCTGGTGCTTTGTACAGGTAAATGTACCAAGCAGATAGAGCAGTTGCAGACTCATACCAAGGAATATACGGCTACGCTCCAACTTGGTGCCACTACGGCAAGTTATGACATGGAGCATTCTGTAAATCATACTTATCCTACTAAGCATATCACACGGGAACTGGTAGAGGAAGTTTTGAAGCAGTTTGTCGGCGAAATACAGCAGGTTCCACCTACCTATAGTGCGGTAAAGGTGAATGGCGACCGCTCTTATGCCTTGCGACGTGCAGGTGAGGAGGTTCAGTTGAAGCCAAAGACTGTTAGGGTGGATGAGATAGAGTTGACCGACTATGATGATGAGCAGAAAACTGCAAGCATCCGTGTTGTCTGCGGCAAGGGTACTTATATCCGTTCGCTGGCCCGTGATATCGGTAGAGCTCTCGATAGCGGTGCTTTCCTGACAGCTCTCCGTCGTACTAAGGCAGGAAGTTTCTCGGTAGAGAACTGTATCGACTTCGACCGTTTCCAGGAATGGCTTGATGCACAGGAGTTGGAGGATAGTATCCTTGACAACAATCAACCGGCTTCTCATAAAAAGAATCATAAGTAATAATCAGAAAGGAGAAAAATATATAACATGAAACTATCACAATTCAATTTTAAATTGCCAGAGGCACAGGTTGCTCTCTATCCACATAAGGCAAAGCGTGTCGTAAAAACTGCTAACGGTGAGCGTACTTTCGAAGTGACTCGTCGTGATGAATCTCGTCTGATGGTTCTTCACAAGAAGTCAGAGAAGATCGAAATGTACAAGAAGGATGCCGAAGGCAATGACATGGTCGATGCTGAGGGCAATCCTGTATTCTTGCAGTTTAAGGACATCGTCAACTATTTCGATGAGGGTGATACCTTTATCTTCAATGATACGAAAGTTTTCCCTGCTCGTCTCTATGGTACCAAGGAGAAGACTGATGCCAAGATAGAGGTGTTCCTGCTTCGCGAGTTGAACCAGGAAATGCGTCTCTGGGATGTATTGGTAGAACCAGCCCGCAAGATTCGTATCGGCAACAAGTTGTTCTTTGACGATGTGAACGAGATGGTAGCCGAGGTAATCGACAATACTACCAGCCGTGGCCGTACCCTTCGTTTCCTTTATGATGAGGATGGTCAGCACGATGTCTTCAAGCGTTCTTTGTTTGCTCTGGGTGAGGCTCCATTGCCACGCTATATTATTGACAAACGCGAGAACCACCATGCTACCGAGGAAGATATGGATGATTTCCAGTGTGTATTTGCCGAGAAGGAAGGCGCTGTTACTGCACCTGCTACTGGTCTTCACTTCTCACGTGAGTTGATGAAGAAACTGGAGATTTGTGGCATTCAGCCAGCTTTCATTACCTTGCATTGTGGTTTGGGTAACTTCCATGAGATTGAGGTGGAGGACCTCACCAAGCACAAGATGGATTCTGAGCAGATGATTATCGGCAAGGAGTGCTGTGATCTTGTCAATCAGACCAAGTTGGCTGGTCACCATGTATGTGCTATCGGTACCAGTGTGGTCAAGGCTACTGAGTCTGCAGTCGGTACTGACGGTATGTTGAAGGAGTTCGATGGCTGGACCAATAAGTTCATCTTCCCTCCTTACGATTTCGGTCTCGCAGACTGTATGGTTGCCAATTTCTATCATCCAGAGTCACCGCTCATGATGAGCACAGCTGCTTTTGGTGGTTATGACCTCGTCTATAGTTGCTACAAGAAGGCTGTGAAGAATGGATATATGTTCGGCTGCTTCGGCGACTCCCTTTTGATTTTGAATGATTAAGCCAATATCATGCACAAAGTATATTTGAGCTTAGGTACGAATTTGGGCAACAGAAAGCGCAATATTCGTGAGGCTATTGAAAAGATAGAAGAGCTGGTTGGTGTGGTAGAGCGCCAGTCAGCTCTTTATGAAACCAAGCCTTGGGGGTTTTCTTCTCCCAATGATTTTATCAATGCTTGTGTACTGGTGGATACCATATTGGCTCCTCGCCAACTTCTTGAGGCTACGCAGAAGATAGAGCGCGAGATGGGCAGGGTAGGTAAGTCTGTGGATGGTGAATACCATGATCGTATTATTGATATTGACATATTGATATATGATGATTTAAAAGTGAATGAACCTGATCTCGTTATTCCCCATCCTTTGATGGAGGAGCGAGAGTTTGTCATGATCCCTTTGAAGGAAATCTTGCAGCTTCCACTGAATGACGATGCAAAGATAGGATAAATTTTTTCGGCAATGTCGTTTAATGTCGTTTAATGTCATTTAATGTCATTTAATGTCACGATAAAGTAGAAAAAAGTCATTTGAGATAGGTAAACAAGTCATTTGAGATAGGTAAACAAGTCATTTGAGATGGGTAAACAAGTCATTTGAGATCATCAAATAAGTCATTTGTTTTTTGAGTGTCTTATTCTCTCAGTTTTTTGTAATACATTTTTTCAAAAAAAGGTAATCCCTTGGTGAACCCTAAGTAGATAGTGAAGGTATTTTCCTACTTTTATAGGGAAATAAGGTATAAATAAGGGTAATATAACTACCTGATTATCATTTCTTTATATTCTTTATTACGCGCTGTCTATATATATATTATAAGTATAGGGTTCACCTATGATCCCAAAAGGTGAACCCTGCCCAAAAGGGTTCACCCTATAAAATGGCATTACTCTTCGTATTACATTTTTAAAAATTTCTTATTATCTCTTTATTTTTTTTAGAAAAAATTTGGAGGTCTCGTTTTTTTATTATACATTTGCAGATGTATTCTATGTTGATAATGTTAGATGAAACTTAAACATGTGCATTCTGCATGGATACACCACTTTTTGAATAAAAGTAAATGGTCACTTTGATTAAAGGACAAAACGTAGGAGAAAAATCTCCTCTATGTGGCATACCTTCTGTTGCTACGTCTCCCTGTTGGCTACAAAATGGGGTGACCCCCAACTATGTTGTAAAGCAAAGTGCTAATCTCTCTACACTTCAGAGTGTAATTTCTATATGGACCGCCTTTTCTGCATATTGTGCAGAAAAGGCGGTTTGTTTTTTTGTGTAAGTAATAAAAGATAATAACTGTGAGTATTGATAGTGAAGCGATGGTTTGGTTCTTGATGAGAGCTGCTTATGGACAAGAACAAAAGGCGCAAGAGTTTTTAGAAGCTAAAGGAATAGAGACTTTCTTACCTTTGCAGGAACATTGCTTTGTGCGAGACGGAAAGAGAGTGAAGAAGATGCAATCCTTAATACCCAACTTCTTGTTTGTAAAAAGCACTGAAAATGAGATGAAAAAATATATAGGAAAGCATCCTGTAAATTTTCTGCATCATTATTATGTGCCTCATAAGGATAATTCAGGGAATGCCATTGGGACAAAAGGCATCAAGCCATTAGTAATCCCCGATGAGCAGATGGCTGCTTTCCAGCAATGGTATGCTATCCGTGATGATAATAAGCTCTTTATAGCCGATGATAAGATGCATTTCACTAAGGATCAGCATGTGAAAGTGATTGGTGGAAAGTTCGCGGGTATGTGTGGCCGTGTTTGCCATATTAAGGGTCAATCGCGAGTCGGCATCGTCATCAGCGGTGTCGGCATCATCTTCACTGCTTATATTCCTAAAGGGATGTTGGAAAAAATATAGATAATAAACCTTTATTGTTCATTATATTATAAAAGTGGAAAGTCTGTGGATATTCCTCAGTGGCTCTCTTGACACTTTGTTAACATACACGTATTAATTCCTTTACTATGGAGCCTGGTAAAGAAAATGATTAAATTTTATTTTTATGAAACAGTTTAAGTATTTATTGTTGATGCTGATGGCATTATTGTCATTCTCGGCATGTGAGTCTGAAGATGATAATGAAATTCAAGGTGAAGGAGGCATGTGGGAGTATTTGAGTATTAGTAATGTAGAGTGTGAACGAATAGGTAATTGCTTGCGTGTTGGCTTCAAACTTAAAAATGTTAGTGGTAAAAATCTGAATGATATTTCGATTCAGAACATTAAAGCAGTTGATAATACGTCTAATGCTTATAATTCTGGTAATAAAATGTCTATTGAAGGAGGATTGTTTAAGAAGCCATTGGATGGACTTGATAACATCAGTTTGAAGAAAGGTGAAGAAAAGTATGCTACAATTGTTATAAACCAATTTGATCCATCAAACAATGCAAAGAATGCAAAGTTGTGTCTTGATGTTTATATTGGAGAATCTGAAAAAGGTTATTTGTCTGGTGAGACTCGTTTCTTTGGTTGGACTGATGAACGCCCAATGACAGGTATTCAGACGAATGATAAAATTTTGAGTTATTCAAATTCATCTTGTACTTATCGCGATGGATCATGTTATTGGACTTTTTATGTTACCTCTAAAGTTTCAATAAGTGATTTTCATTTTTGGAAGAGTAGTAGTGATATAGCTGATAATACAGGTGAAAAATGTAAAAGCTTTGATGTTTCTTTTGATGATGGAAAATTTTTAGATGATGCTGCTCAGGATCGTGCGAGTACAGATTTAATACCAAATACGCCAAAGAAGATAACTGTAAAATTTAAAAATTTCCAAGCACAGGCAAGGTCTATTTCAGGTTCTTTTTTTATTAATGCTGCTTCTTATCCGTTAACTTGTGATTATCTTGTTTTCAACAACATTCAAGTAGTGAAATAATTTGAGTGAACAGGAAGACATGTTTTTATTTAAGTTGATATTTAAAGGTTCTCTTTTTATATTCCTGTAATACGATAAAAGGAATGGAGGTGTAAGTTCAATGAGAATTTGCCCCTCCGTTTCTTGATATATTGAACAATTTTACTTATCATATATGGGTAAAAATTTCTATTATTGTTAGTGTCGGGAGTAATGATATTGGTATCTTGCTCAACTAATGCAGGAAAAGAAACAGAGTTTACCAATGAAGGTATATTCTGTGATTTGCCAAGTTGCCTCTATAATGCTGATGATAAGGTCGTGGCATTGGATTTGCCTTCTATTTCTGATGATGTGGAAGAGGAAGCAAATGTATCAAGTCTTTTTTATGGTTATCCGCAAGTTGACCAAGAAAATGTTCTTTTAGGCATGAAAGCGTTTTGGTTAGCTTACGATAAAGTGGTGAGAGCGGAAATTGTTCATTCGGATTCTCTTGACGCTTTTACTGAAAAAGCTCAAGATTATATGTCTCATGTTTATCAGAAACTCGTATAGGAATCTAATTTATTATTATATTATGGTAAAACAATATCTATTATTGCCAACAATGGTTTTGTCAATCGTGTTGGCTTCGTGTGGTAATCCAAAGAAGACTTCCCCAAAGGAAGTGGATGGAGTGGAAACTTCTGATACGATTAAAGAGGCATCCGAAGCATCTAAAGATATGCCGGAGTGTGTCTTTACAGAAACGGGTTATGGAGTGGTTCAATTGAATGGTAAGTTATCCAAACTTCCAAAAGCATATGAGAACCTTTATACCAATTTCGTTGTCTCTACAAACCCAGATACCCAGTTGAAAACCTATTCTTTGTACAATGGTGAAGAATTGGTAGCAGCTGTAGAAGGCTATGCTGATAGTAACCAAATAATTACTATTCGTATTTTCTCCGATAAGATTACGGTCAAGTGTGAGAATGGTAAAACAATGAAAATCGGCATGAAGGTTGCTGATGCTGTAAAGGAATTTAAGGATGATTGTTTTGCTTCCTGGACGGGTGAGGAACAAAAGCCTGTCATTCACTTTGGAACCACTATATGTGTAGAAACTACTGATGGAACCTTGACTCCTGCTAAGCAACAAGAGATGGAGGGTATTCAAAATTCTTTTGAGGATACTCTTCCTGTTGCCCCTGGCGATGTGTCTTCAAGTCAGCTAATCAAAAATATGAAACTTGGTTATTAAGGCTATGATTTAGCATAAATACTAATAAATTTTTCACAGGTGATACGTTTCTTTTTAATCCTTTTATACTATCGTATATGGTAGGGTTACGGAAATGTATCGCTGTTTTATTCTTATATTTATTATAGTTAAAAATTAAAAAGGTTAGAAAATATTTTGCGTTGTCAGATATTTATGTTATATTTGCAAGCGAATTTATTTATAAAACTTAATATTTGAAAGAATTAAGTCACACTGCCGCTTTGTTTAAAGGGCAAGAAATAGGAGCTTCTGCTCCTGAAAATGGCAATCGGATTGCCGCTGTGTCTCCCTGTAAAATACATAATATGGTGCCCCCCGATTATGCTTCGACCGCTTCGGCTGCCGCATGTGTAGAAGAGGCGGTTTGGTCTTTAATGAGGGCTGCATATGGACAGGAATCCAAGGCAAGGGATTTCTTGGAAGCCAAGGGCATGAATGGATGACGATGATGATTTTTAATAAGAATTTCCCCTATAAAGGAAGCTTTTCTATGAAATCTTTCCTTTATAGGGGAAATTTTGTGTTATTATTCCACTTCGCTCCAATCAATCAAGCCTTTACCCATTTCATCTAGTTCTATAGCGAGAGCAACAACTTTTTTGTTCTCTGCTTGGAATGGGGCAGTATAATTATTGTTGATGATTTGTTGCTTGGCAGCAGTTAAACCTCCATTGTTTCTGAGTTTTAACTCTATCACATAGATGTAGTTGTTGGCTTCAACCACAATGTCGATTCTGCCAGTACTAATCATCTTTTCCACTTGCGGACGTAATCCTACGGCATACATGATGGAAGTTATAATCAAACGATAACGCTCTTCCATATCCATGCTGGCTAACTTTTTGTTGCTATATGGCACGTCAGCTATTAGTTGCTTCAGAGCATCCATTGCTCCTTGAATATTTCCGAGGTTCATGTCTCTGTAGAATGAGATTTGCATGGTTTGAATGTCCATCTGTGAACGAGCGGTAAGAGCAGGAAGTGCCATCGAATATAGGGCTTTTCTCACTTCGTAATTTGGAAATCCTAATGTGTAGCTCCACTCATCTTCGGCTTTTATAGTCAGATATCCAGATTGGTAAAGGAAAAGTTCTGCTCCACCTCCTGTAACATCTGATGTTTCTAAAATGTCTCTGTCAATGTAGCATTTCTCGAAATTCTTGATTCGCAATTCGATATTGTCAACAAACTTAGATAATAGGGTGGTTGCACCAGAAGCTACCCAGAAATTCTTGATTCTCTTTTGAGCTAAGGCACATATTAGACTATATGGGTTAAAGATGTCTGTCATGTTTTCACCACTGAAATGATAACCATCGTAATAACCCTTAAGCTTCTGTAATGTTGTAACCTTATCCCATTTATTCTTTTCCCCCAATTCAACCAACTCTTCATGGAAGTATTCGATAATTTCTTGTTGGGTGATGCCGCATACTGCCACATATTCTGGTAAGACACTGAGGTTTGTCAAGTTGTTGAGTACTGAGAACAAAGATATTTGCGTGAATTTTGTGATGCCTGTAATAAACACGAATCTCTCGTCAGTACTTGACGACTTTAGTACAGCAAAGACTTGGCGATAAACCTCTGTGCATTCTTTATGATAAGGAGTTTTCCAAGAGTGTTGGAGAGGAGCATCATATTCATCTACCAAAACAGCAGCAGGTTGTCCTGTGGACTGATGTACGACTTTTAATATTTCGGTAAATCTGACTGATAGAGAAGATTTTTTCGTAGAGGTGATATGGTATTGCTCTTCGTAATTGCTGAAAGCATAGTCAAAATAAGACTTGATTTCTTCTGCAGTGTTACCTGCAATGCTCATGTCGAATCGAATGACAGGATATTTTATCCAGTCTTTTTCCCATTGCATAATCTTTAGACCATCGAAAAGTTCCTTGTTTCCCTCAAAGTAACATTGCAATGTATCGACAAGAATAGACTTGCCAAACCGTCTAGGACGGCTTAGATAATTGAACTTCCTTCCATTGGCAATTTGCCAAACGAGATCGGTTTTGTCAACGTATTTGTAGTTGCCTGTTCTGATTTCTCTAAAAGAGGTAACTCCTTCTGGCAGTCTTTGTGCAATCATACTGATTCTCCTTATTATATATAGCTGTTTGCAAAGTTAGCACTTTTTCTTGATAATAAGAAGGATAATGAAGTTTTTTAGAAAAATATCATGAAAAATTTTGTGGTTCCGATAATTAGTCAACTAAATATAGAAAACTACAATACCAGCCATGCTCATCACGTGGTCCCTCGGGGATCACGTGATGAGGAACTGGTGAACAAGAGACGGGCAACCGTTGCTCACGTGATGGTCAACGAGTGCCCCAACGGATAGCTATAATTTGGGCAACATGTTGTTGTCTTTTCCTCCTTATTATATATAGCCGTTTGCATAGTTTGCACTTTTCTAAATAAAAAAATCCCATCACTCTCAATGAGAATGATGGGATTCAATGTCTTAAAGCAAATTGCTTTCAGATTACTTACGAAGACCGAGGGCCTTGATGATGGCACGGTAGCGATTGATATCGCGGTCGTACAAGTAATCGAGCAATGCGCGACGCTTTCCTACAAGCTGTGTCAGAGAACGTGTTGTAGTATAATCTTTACGGTTCTTCTTTACATGTTCCGTCAAATGAGCAATACGGTATGAGAACAATGCTATCTGGCTCTCAGCTGAACCAGTATCAGAGTTAGACTTTCCGTACTTGCTAAAGATCTCTTCTTTTTTTGCTTTGTCTAAATACATAGCTGTAAAAACTTAATTTAATAAAATATGAATATGTTTAATTTTGTGCATCTGATGACCTTCCTCACGGCGGTTTCATTAAAAATGCGGTGCAAAGATACAACTTTTTGCCGAATTATGCAAACATTTCGGGATTTTTTTGTAATTTTGCACCCAAATTTAAGTATTTAAGGTAAAAATTAAAATGCAAGACATTAGAAACATTGCAGTTATTGCACACGTTGACCATGGTAAGACTACCTTGGTGGACAAGATGATGCTCGCCGGAAAGCTGTTCCGTGACGGCCAGGATAATAGCGGCGAAGTGCTCGATTCCAATGATTTGGAGCGTGAGCGTGGTATAACCATTCTTTCAAAGAATGTATCTATCAATTGGAAAGGTGTTAAAATCAATATCCTCGATACTCCTGGACACTCCGACTTCGGTGGTGAGGTGGAGCGCGTACTCAATATGGCAGATGGTTGTCTCTTGCTTGTTGACGCTTTCGAGGGTCCTATGCCTCAGACCCGTTTTGTGTTGCAGAAAGCTTTGCAGCTCGGTCTGAAGCCTATCGTTGTCGTTAATAAGGTGGATAAGCCTAACTGCCGTCCTGAGGAAGTTTATGAGATGGTATTCGATCTCATGTGCGACCTTGATGCTACTGAGGATCAGCTTGATTTCCCTGTAGTATATGGTTCTGCCAAGAATGGTTGGATGGGAGAGGATTACAACAATCCTACAGACAACATCGACTATTTGCTCGACAAGATCGTAGAGGTTATCCCTGCTCCTAAGCAGTTGGAGGGTACTCCTCAGCTCCTTATTACGTCTCTCGACTACAGTTCTTATACAGGCCGTATCGCTGTAGGTCGTGTTCATCGTGGTACTCTGAAGGATGCCATGAATGTGACAATCTGCCATCGTGATGGTACACAGGAGAAGACCAAGATCAAGGAACTTCATACATTCGAGGGTATGGGTCACAAGAAGACTGATCATGTAGATTCTGGTGATATCTGTGCAGTTGTCGGTTTGGAGAAGTTTGAGATTGGTGATACCATCTGTGATTATGAGAATCCAGAGCCACTTCCTCCAATCGCTGTTGATGAGCCAACCATGAGTATGCTCTTCACTATCAACGATTCTCCATTCTTCGGTAAGGAGGGTAAGTACTGTACTTCCCGCCATATCCAGGAGCGTTTGAATAAGGAGTTGGAGAAGAACCTTGCTCTTCGTGTTCAGCCATTCGAGGATTCTACTGATAAGTGGATTGTCAGCGGTCGTGGTGTGCTTCATCTCTCTGTGCTCGTGGAAACCATGCGCCGTGAGGGTTATGAACTTCAGGTAGGTCAGCCTCAGGTTATCTACAAGGAGATTGACGGCGTGAAGTGCGAGCCTGTAGAGGAGTTGACTATCAATGTACCAGAGGAGTTCGCTTCTAAGATGATTGATATGGTAACCCGTCGTAAGGGTGATATGACTTCTATGTTGAACATGGGTGAGCGTGTGGATATCGAGTTTGATATTCCTTCTCGCGGTATCATCGGTCTTCGTACCAATGTGCTGACTGCTTCTCAGGGTGAGGCTATCATGGCTCACCGTTTCAAGGAGTATCAGCCATTCAAGGGTGAAATCAACCGCCGTTCTAATGGTAGTATGATTGCACTTGAAACTGGTACTGCTTATGCTTATGCTATTGATAAGCTTCAGGATCGTGGTAAGTTCTTCATCGACCCAGGTGAGGAGGTTTATGCCGGTGAGGTAGTTGGTGAGCATGTTCACGAAAACGACCTTGTCGTCAATGTGACTAAGGCAAAGCAGTTGACCAACGTCCGTGCTTCTGGTTCAGACGATAAGGCTCGTGTGATTCCAAAGACCGTAATGAGTCTTGAGGAGTGCTTGGAGTATATCCGTGAGGACGAGTACGTAGAGGTAACTCCTAAGAGCATGCGTATGCGCAAGGTAATCCTTGATCACTTGGAGCGTAAGCGTAGCAATAAAGACTAATTAAGTATAGCTTTAAGGATATAAATGAAAAGAGAAATCCTCTCCTATCGGATGTTTCCGATATGGAGAGGATTTGAGTTATTGTACTTTTGCACTTGAATTTCAACTCTGTTTGGACTTGCAGTCAAATGGCTTATTCAATAGGACTCAAAATCACGTAATTATGAAGTTGTGGAATTTTTTCAGGAAGTTTTCCTTGCCCTGTTCGCTGGTCATAGGAGCAGTGGGTTATTTGATTTTTGCATACGTTCCTTTCTTGGAACCATTGGGTGATGTGGTCGGACCTCATTTGGTCAGTGTGATGCCGGTTGTATTGTTTGCTTTGCTTTATGTTACGTTTTGTAAGATAGAAATAAAGGAAATGAAGCCTAAAGCCTGGCATTTTATATTGCAACTGATTAGAACTTCTTTGGCTTTGATGATGGTAGTACTCATCTTTGAGTTTGGTAACGACTATAATACGAAACTGATATTAGAGGGTGCTTTCATCTGTTTTATTTGTCCTACTGCAGCTGCTGTGGCTGTGGTAACAGAAAAATTGGGCGGCTCTATCGGCTCGCTTACTACCTATACGGTGATAGCCAATATTTTCACGATGGTTATCATCCCTTCTCTTTTCCCGATGGTAGAAAAAGGTGCTGATGTATCCTTTCTTTATATGAGTTTGATGGTGTTTAGGAATGTGACTACAGTTTTGGTGGTGCCATTACTTTTAGCCCTATTGAGTCGCAGATTCTTGCCGAAGTTTGTGGATAAAGTAAAGAGCGTAAAAGATTTGGGATTTTATATGTGGTGCTTCAATCTGACGATTCTGATGGGCGAGACGGTGCGTAATATCCTTCATGCTACGGTATCCGGTTGGATTCTTGTTTTGCTTCTGATTGTTCCGCTTTTCGTCTGTCTGATCCAGTTTGCCATCGGTAAGGCGGTGGGACGCCATTTTGATGCGAGCATTAGTGCAGGACAGGCTTTAGGTCAGAAGAATACGATAGTGGGTATCTGGCTCACCCTTACTTTTCTGAATCCATTGGCAGCCGTAGCTCCAGGTGCCTATGTGGTTTGGCAGAATTTAGTGAATGGTTGGCAGTTGTGGTATAAGGAGAAGTATGGTAAACTCAAGTGGTAAAAAAAAAAGCATCTTAAGATACTCGTGAATGTATCTTAAGATGCTTTTTCTATATTTCAGTCTTTGACTTTTCCTGATTTTAATCCTGTGTAGGATAAATCAAGTTTTCTTCCTTGATAACGTTTAAGACCTCTTCGAGATATTTCTTGGACTCGTATTTTGCCATAGGCAGATCGTGGAGCAGATAGTTGCCGCAATCCTTGGCAGCCTGTCCAGGAATCTCGCCTTCGAAGTCTGCGATAAACTTGAAGGTGCGCTTCATCAACTCAACGATGTCCTTGCTTTCCAAGTCTCCTTTGACGAGGAGGTAATTACCTGTGAGACAACCCATCGGACCCCAATATACGATGCGGTCTTTCCACTCTTCGTCATTGCGGAGATAGGTGGCAGCGAGATGCTCGATCGTGTGGATGGCACCGTTGTGGAGACAAGGCTCCTGATTAGGTACCTTCATGCGGATATCGAAAGTAGTGACAACTTCGTTTCCAATTTCGTCCTTACGGCTAACGTATATACCGCGGAGCAACTTGTTATGATTGATAGTAAAACTTGGTATCTTGTTCATAATTTCTAATTTGTCATTTCTCATTTATAATTTCTCCAAGAATGCTTTGGTAACATTGAAAGAACCTTCTGCCATCTTCGCCCAGAAGTCAAAATACTGCTGCGCCTTGGTGTCCTTGAGAGGTACATCACTGATGATGCGGAAGGAGATGAAAGGAGTCTTGTATATATGGCAGGTCTGTGCAATAGAACAGCTCTCCATATCGACAGCCATTGCATGAGGAAAGTGCTCCAGAATAGAGCGCATCTTCTCCTTGCTATCTACAAACCACTCTCCACTGACAATCTGTCCTGCATGTATCTTAGGATGGATGTTGTCTGGAAGATGATTGATGGCAAGTGCCTTCTCTACATATTCCTTGGGAGTTTTAAAGGTGGCTGGCATACCCAAAATCTGTCCAAATTCACATTCATCGCCGCAATAAGCGTCATGATATACACACTCTGTAGCTACTACGACCTCGGTGACATTGAGGTTGATATCAGCTCCACCAGCAACACCGGATGAGATTACCAGGTCTGGATGGTAATTGTCTATCATTTCTACGGCACCGATGGTACTGTTTACCTTGCCGATGCCGCACTGTTGCATGACTACTTCATTGTTGCCAATCTTTCCAATCACGAAATCCTTGTGGTTCTTTCGCTCTGTCTGTGATTCTGTCAATAATGTCTTGAGTTGCGTGAACTCCTTGTCCATCGCAACGATAATTCCTATT
>OBTM01000105.1_pt1 | contig 16085 bp, 5 predicted proteins | sample 1494911 | NCBI WGS metagenome assembly OBTM01 (sample SAMEA3360697, study PRJEB22359) | human gut metagenome | biome: ENVO:urban biome; feature: ENVO:human-associated habitat; material: ENVO:feces | place: Bangladesh | collected 2011 | reverse complement strand
GGAGCCAAGGAGGCATACGACCAATATAGCGCCAATTCCAATTGGAATAGAGCCGAACTCATGCCCGAGGGCTGGGACTTCGACTGGCTCGCCGTGAACGTGCAGCGCAAGGGCGAGTTCGCACAGACCTACATCGAGATGACCGACGCCGACTGGAGCAAGGGCGTCAACGTGAAGGTGATAGGTGCGCTCAACGATACCGACCTCTCTAACATGAAGAAGCTCACACGTCTGCGCTGTCTCGACCTCGCCGACGCTACGTTCCAGGCTCTGCCTTCGTCGTTCCTCAACGGACAAAAGACCATCAAGGAGATTACGCTGCCCGAGAACCTCAAGATCATACCAAGCTATGCATTCAACGGCTGCCAGCGTCTCGCTAAGGTGAACGCCGCCGGCGTTGAACGCATCGAAAACTACGCATTCAACAGCTGCTACAAGCTCGCCGACTTCGACATCTCGAAGGTTGCGTACATCGGATCGTATACGTTCAATACTTGCAGCATGTTCGCACCCACTGTCCTCTCAGACGCGCTGCAGACTCTCGGTTCTAACGCCTTCGCCGGTACGGCAATAACAGAAATAGCCGTTCCGCAGACCATCATAGCTCTCGAGAACAATGTGTTCAGCAGCTGCAAGCAGCTACAGAAAGTAACGCTCTCGCCGACGCTTCGCACCATTGGCAGCTGTACGTTCCAGAACTGCTCGGCGCTTAGCGAGATAGTTGTGCCCGAGTCGGTTACGACTATCGGCGAAAACGCATTCAGCGGATGCAGCGCCCTCAGCAGCATCACCCTGCCCGAGACACTTACCAAGATAGGTTCGTATGCATTCTCTAATTGTAGCGCCCTCACCGAGTTCACCATACCGTCGAGCGTTGAGGACATCGCCTACGGCATACTGCAGAACTGCAGCGGTCTGCTCACCGTGAAGTGCAAGGCCATCGTGCCTCCGCTTGCAACCGGCAGCTTCACCGACGGCATGGACCTCAACCACTGTACGCTCTACATAGCTCCGTTTACTATCGACGCCTACCGCGACGCACAGTACTGGAACGAGTTCTACATCATGAAGCCGCTCAACGAGCCGGTGAAGAACATCTACGTCAAGCGACCGATGACGTTCGACCTCCAGTCGGGAGACAACGCCGTGCTGCAGGACAACCCGAACATGACGCTCGACTACAATATCGACAACGACTACTGGGGAAGCTCTGTAAAGAACAGCGTCGGACAGCTCACCGCTTCGGGCGACGGCACACTCTCGGCAGGCGTATTCACCATCAACAACTACTTCTACAGACGCAGCTACAATAGTATCAACGAGAACAATGGCATCTACTACAGCAACGACCGCCGACCGACACTCGTCAACAACGCAGAGAATATGCGCGCCGACAGCGTGCTCTGCAAAGTGAAGTTCGAGACGAACACATGGCACTTCATCTCGTTCCAGTACGACGTGCAGATGAGCGACGTATACGCACTCAACAACACCGACTACGTCATCCGCCAGTACAACAGCGCTAAGCGTGCGGCTGCTACCGGCGACCAGACCGAACAGACCGGCGCCTCAAGCAATTGGGAGCCGGTGCCGGCAGACGGCGTGCTGCAGGCAGGCAAGGGCTACATCATTCAGGCTGCCAACAACACCACCACTGAGAGCGGAAACAACAACGAGGCAGTAGTGGTATTCCCGTCGCGCAACACCGTGACGAAGAACCGTCTCTTCACCTCGAACGACATCATCGTGCCGCTTGAGGAGCACGCTTCAGAGTTCGCCCACAACCGCTCGTGGAACCTCGTGGGCAACCCGTACCCGTGCTACTTCAGCATGAACCAGCTGAAGGACGAGTTCTACTCGCCTATAGTGCTCTGGACGGGCGACAACTATCAGGCTTACTCGCCTATTGACGATGACATCATCCTGCGTCCTTACGAGTCGTTCTTCGTGCAGCGTCCTATCGACGTAGAGCAGATGGTGTTCGGCGCCGAGGGACGTATGCACTACAACGACGCGCTCAAGGCCACCAAGACCGACTCTCAGAAGCCTGGCGTCAACAACGCTCCGGCACGCAGCATCGACGGCGCACAGCGCAATGTCTTCAACTTCACCATCGAGGGTTGCGGCAGCGACAACCGCACACGCATCGTGCTGAACGAGAAGGCATCGATGGGCTACGACTGCTCGCGCGACGCAGCCAAGTTCTTCGCCTCTAAGCCGTCGGGCGCCGAGATATACGTAGACGCCGACGTGAAGTACGACATCTGCGAACGTCCGCTCGCAGACGGCACGGCACAGCTCGCCATCCGCACAGCCAAGGCAGGCGAATATACCATTACGCTCTCTGGCCGCTACACAGCCGACTGGACCGTGATGCTCACCGACCGCGAGACCGGCGCAACCGTGAACCTCTGCGAAGGCGCTTACACCTTCGAGGCAGCAGCCGGCACAACGGCAGGCCGCTTCCAGATAAACTTCAAGTCGCCTCTGACCGCTATCGACGCTATCGCAGCTGAGATAGGTGCCGACGCCGAAGTGACAGTAGTGAACACAGCCGGCATGACCGTCTTCAGCGGCAGCTACGCCGAATTCAAGACAAAGGCACAGGCAGGCATCTACGTCGTAGTATGCGGCGACAAGACATACAAGACAGTGATAAAGTAAAAACCCCGGTCTTATGAAACACCTATTTATTAACATACAACGAACGGCCATGCTGCTCGCCCTGCTCATAGCGGGGTGGGTAGCCGGCTGCCCGCTGTCGGCACAAACCGTCGTCGAGCTGGTACCCGACCAGACTCTCAGCAACGGCACCGACGTAGCGAGCCTGAACGACGAGGCCACAGGCATCTCGTTCGTGTTCGACAAGAATACCAACTCGATACCTCCGAAGTATTACAATGGTGCAGTCAGAGTGTACACCGGCAACACCATCACCATGTCTGTTCCGGCAGAGTGCAACGTGTCGAAGGTGGAGTTTCTGACAGAGACATACAAGAACGACGCCACCACGCTCTCTGCCAACGTAGGCAGCGTGAGCTATGACGTCACAGCCAAGCTGTACACATGGGAGAGCAGCACGGCTGCAAGCGAGGTGCTGTTCAACATCAACAAGGGACAGTTCCGCGTGAAGAACATCAAGGTGTATCTCAACTCGACGGGCGAGGTGAAGCCCAAGCCGAAGGCGCCGGTCATCTCGCACGAAAGCGGCGAGTTCTACCGCACGTTCCAAGCCGTCATCACCGACCTCAACGAGCCTGCAACAACCATACGCTACACGCTCGACGGCACCGACCCGACGGCAGACAACGGCATGGTCTATGCCGCTCCGGTGGAGATAGCAGCAGGCGCGGACGCCACGCTAAAGGCGGTGTGCGTCAATGCGAACGGCGTGAGCCTCGTCGCATCCGCCACATACACCTACAAGGCAAAGAGCAAGCTCTCGTTCAGAACCAACAACAAGGGCGGTCTCAGCGCTCTCAACTATAACACATACAGCGCAGAATACGGCTCGTTCAGAGGCGATGGCGAAGCATACATCACCGACGGCTCGAACGTATATCTGAACGTAAACCTGAACAGCGGCTACCGACTCCGCAGCCTTACCCTCGACGGCAAGCAGCTTGAAAAGCAGTACAGCGAATACCATTTCGTAATGCCTTCAGTTACCGACGTCACGGTCATGGCAGACATCGTGTACGACCCCGAATCGCCTTCCGATCCGCAGCCGCCGACGCCTCCCATGAAGACATATAAGCTCACTGTGGTATGCAACCCTATCGGTGCTGCATCGCTTTCGGGCGCAGGCACCTACAAGGAGGGCGATTGGGTAAACCTCTCTGCAAACACCTACTCGGGCTACGTGTTCAAAGGCTGGACACGCGACGGCGAGACCGTCAGCACCAACAGCTATTATAACTTTGAGATGCCGGCTTCGGACATGGTGCTTACTGCCAACTATGTCTATAACCCTACCAACCCCAAAGACCCCGAGCAGCCTAAGCTGAAGCGACCTCTGACAGCTATTGCGTCGCCGGCAGGAGCTGCAAGGCTCTCGCTCTCGGCTTCTGAGGTGGTGTCAGGAGAGACATTTACCGTCAGAGCTTATCCCGCAACAGGCTACCGCTTCAAGGGATGGGTGCTGAACGGTGTGGCGCAGGAGGAGAAGTCTACTTACTTCAGTGCTACTATGACTGACGCCGGTGCGCAGGTTGTGGCGATACTCGTCTACGACCCCGAGTCGCCAGGCAATCCGGGCGCCAACTACTACAACGCCGCCACCGGACTCGCCATCATCGATGACTTCACACCGGGCAATCTCTCCAGAGCGCTCGGCGCCACTGTGGGCAGCGACAACTATCAGAACGTGAACCGACTGATTGTGAAGGGACGCATGACAAACAGCGACTACTACTGCATGCGCAGCCTCAAGAATGCTTCGGCTGTCGACCTCTCGCGCACGGGTGGCGCTACGAGAGTGCCCGACCAGACTTTCTATAATATGGCGGTTGCGTCGGTTGCGCTTCCGGCTACCATTTCAGGATTGGACTACGATGTGTTCGGCAACTGCCAGAACCTCATCGCGCTCACCGTCTACGCAATGGAGCCGCCGAGCTGCTATAACTCGACGTTCGCCAACTTTACGAACAAAGCCAACTGCATCGTCTATGTTCCCGAAGAAGCCGTAGAACTGTATGCTGCCGCCGAAGGCTGGAAGGACTTCACCATTCAGCCTATCACCAACGACGCACACATGCTGCAGGTGAACCTGCCGGCTGAAGGCAAGGACGGACGCTACAAGAACAACACCATCGAGCTGGTGAACATCAACTCGGGCGTGCGACAGAAGTATGTCATCACCGACCGACAGATATACACGTTCAGCGGACTGCGCAAGGACGAGCAGTATAATGTATATATGTACTCGCGTGCAGGACTTGAGATCGGACGCATCGAGAACGTAACCATACCAGATGACGACATGGAAGTGGCGTTCGGCACATTGAAGCCTCTGCACACCGTTGCGGCAAAGGTGGTTTCGCCCGAAGGCGAGAACCTCACGTCGATGGCAACCGTAGAATGGCTCAAGCCGCTCGAAGACGGCACGACGGTATATCTGCGCAAGGCTGTATCGTTGGGCGAGATTCCTGAAGGTCAGCAGCTCGTATGCCGCGTTACGCTCAGCGACAAGCTCGGCACAGCGTACAAGGCTCCTGCCGACACCGCAATCAGCGTGAGCGGTGCCAACAACATCTGCGTTGTAAAACTGCAGCCGCTGCGCACCATCACCCTTACCGGTACCGTCGTTGGCGACGACGACATATATATTGCAGACGCTTCGGTGTCGGCAACGCAGACGCTCAACGGCAAGTTCCAGAAGACGTTCACCACAAAGACCGACCGTCGCGGACAATGGACCTTATCTGTTCTGGCTGCGCCCGAGACACACCTCGTCGTAGCAGCTACGGAGTGCGTGAACAAGCTCGACACGCTCGGCGCATTTGCAGACGACGAGACACAGCGCGACATGGGCAAGGCTGTGATGAAGTCGATGGTGGGCGCACGCATCGCTTACGGATTCACGTATAAGGCAGCCGGATCGGAAGAAACACAGAACTTCTACGCCGACCATCGCAACGTGACTGTCAGCGTGTTCAACGTGACGCAGAACCGTGAGCAGAAAGACCTCTCGGTGCAGTATCCTACGCTCACCGTGCTTGACGAAACCATGAACATCGGCGACCAACTGCGTCTTACCGCAGTGTCTAAGACCGGCGCATTCAGTCCGATAGAACGCATGGTGACGGTGGACGATAACCGCCGCGCACAGGCTACGTTCGACATCGTGGGCAAGGGCTGCATAGAAGCATCGTTCGAGATGACCGACAACCGCGCCGTGACAGCAATGCTCTATACTGACAATGGCGAATTGCTGAAGAAGACCGCATACGCTGAGGCTAAGGCTTCGTTCGCTGATGTGGACGACGGCGAGTACACACTCGTCACGATGGGTCAGTCGGAACTGATGAACTCCATCCTGCGTCTGTCTGCTTTCGACGAGATAGGACTCAGCGAAGGCAAGGACTACGTGAAGAACGCGGTAAAGGTGGAGACAGGAAAGATTGCGATCGTGCACAACGCTACCGTTCCGGCATTCGACGAGAGTCTGTTCAGCTACACAACGGCTTCAACCTCGTTCTCTTCCAACAAGAGCAGCATCACCAACGGCAAGTATCTCACACTAAGTTCGGTAGTCGACTTCAAGGGCGTATACAAGAGCGACGTAAGCAATGTGAAGCTCGTTGTAGACCTTCCTGACGCATGCGACTTCGTGGAGAAGTCGGTCATTCAGGGTCCGAAGCTCATGCCGTACACACTCAGCGGCAAGCGACTCACCGTACAGCTCGGCGACAACTACCAGGCACAGACGCGCTTCTGCGTGATACCAACCGCCAGCAGCACGTTCAACGCCACCGCATCGGTAGTGTTCGACTACAAGGGCGCCACGCTCACGCAGCCCATCGGCTCTGCAACTGTGGAGGTGAAGACACTCGACATCATTGTGCCCGAGATAATAACATCGGCTACAATCAATGTGGCTGGTTCGGCGCCGGCACGTTCTAAGGTAGACGTATACTCGGACAACGAACTCGTAGGTCACACCACGGCAAAGGCGAACGGCAGTTGGAGTGCAGAGTGTACGTTGCTCAATGTGTTTAATCTGAACGAGTATCCAATCTCGGCGAAGATTACGACCGAGTCGGGCAGTATGCTTCTCACCGAGACCAAGAACGTGACATACATCAGCAACTATCCGAAGATAAAGACGGTGACCATGAACACGAACCCGACAATCGTGTTCGACTTCGAGAAGGGCACCACCTCACACTCGTGGTACTACACGCCCGACAACGTGCTGTTCACGCTCGACTTTACCAATAACAGCGCCGATGTGCTGCAGGAGGTGTATCTGAACATCTTCGGCGAGGACGGTTCGGTGCGCACTATCGACTGCAGTTACGACACTCGCAAGTCGATATGGTTTGCCAACGTGAAGTTCGATACCTACAACGGCATCGTTAACCTCAGCGTCAACTACATTGCGAAGGGCGACTACAGCTACGACTCGGCTCAGGCTAAGCTCATCGCAAAGAAGTTTGAGGACCAGATGGCGAACGAGAAGGACAAGGCAGACGAGTTCAAGCAAATCGTTGACGATGCCTTCGTATATATCAAGCGCGACGACGTGACACGTGAGGAGAAGATTGCTTACGTCAATCGTATCAAGAAACGTGTATACAAATACTACACCGGCAATGACGACGTTCCTGCCTACGGAAGTAGCGGAAACGTGAACCTCGGCATACTTGAAGACGCCGACTATAACGGAGGTAGTGCGATACTGTTCGGCGAACGCGAGGAGGACAAGAATCCGGATGCAGACCGATACATGCAGGATGCTCCGAATCCTTATGATACGAACGTGTCTTTGCCTGGAACCGACATCTCGGCTTCCGTCTCTTCTGACAAGGGATCGGCAGAATATGTATCGCCTGGCGATTACAACTTCGAGTCGATAGCCGAAGGCTTCAACGGCAACACCGACTTCACCGTCCGCAACTCTAACGGCGATGTGTGGAGTAGCCGAAACAACGACATTCCTGCCAGTTTCGACGCTGACTCGGATGAGGCTGTTGCTGCCTTCTACAATGCGGTTGCCAAAGAGCAAAGAGAACTCTATGCAGAGTGGGCAGGCAAGGTTGGAGATATCCTAAGCGCAGCCGATTTGTCTATAGCACTGGGCGAGTCGATGCAGACAAGATATTTCAGCGACAATTTCGACCAGCTCGTAGCTCTTGCAGGCAATAAGAATCCGAATGTAAAGGCTGAGATAGAAAGCCTGGAAGCAAGTGTCGGCAAGAATCTTAAGAATCTCAAGAACCTTAAGATTGCTGGCAACGCATTAGGTGGAGTAGGCGCTTTTGTCGGCGGCTGGACTGTCGGAACTGATATCCTTGTCGGCTACGACCGTATGAAGGAATGGACCCGCATCATCGAGTCGGTAAAGGAGTCTTGTGCTGGCAATGATGTCGAGTCGATCATAGCATTGGCTAAAAAGTACAGAACATGGATCGTCGTAAGAGATGCTTCGAAGGGCGTTGGCGACTTGGGTAATACGGCTCTTGGCATTGCCGGAGTGGCATCCGCTCCTGAGACATTAGGCGCTTCGCTCGTCCTTAATCTTGTTTCGTACGGCATCGACAAGGGCTTGAGTCATTGGGAGAGCTGCTATGCTCGAACCAACATTGAGCACCTCACCGAGGTGAAGAGCCTTATAAGGCGCACATCCGACTGTCCTGACGACATGTTCAACGACGAGTATACTCCCAACCGTCCGCCGTTCGACCCGCTCACCATCAACCACGACCCTGCAGGCTACGTCTACGAGGCTGTGCCAGAGAATCGTGTGGAGGGCGTGCAAGCCACCATCTACTATAAGGAAGAAGTGGAGGACCTTTGGGGCGACAAGCACGAGGAAATAGTGATGTGGAACGCAGAGGAATATGCTCAGAAGAACCCGCTCTTCACCGACGAGGACGGTATGTATCGTTGGGATGTGCCGCAGGGACTCTGGCAGGTGAAGTTCGAGAAGGACGGATACCTCACCGCATACAGCGAATGGCTGCCTGTGCCGCCGCCGCAGTTGGAGGTGAACGTCGGAATCACTCAGAACAAGCAGCCTGAGGTCGTAGAGGCTCGTGCATACGAAGAGGGTGTAGAGGTGCAGTTCGACAAGTATATGGACCCGACAACCCTTACTGATGCCAATATCAGCGTGACGGCTGGCGGAAAGAAGCTCGCGGGCGAGATACAACTCGTAGACGCGGCGCTTGCCGACGAATACGCTTCGCCCGACGATGCTGAGGCTGTGCGCTACGCTTCGCGCGTCAGATTCGTGCCCGAGCAGGCTCTCGCCACCACAACCGGCGAGATTCGCCTCATGGTAAGCCGCAACGTCAGGTCGTATGCAGGCATCCCGATGACCGAGACCTACAGTCAGACGCTCGACGTAGAGAAGGAGGTGCAGCAGATCACTGCTGAGAACACCAAGGTGCTCTACGGAGGCGAGAAGGAACTCACCGTCTACGCTCTGCCGAGTGAGGCTGCTGCCGGACGCATCGTTCACATCGCCAACTCGTCGGATATGGTTGCGTCGCTCGACGCCACCGACCTCACTCTCGACGCTGAGGGCAAGGCGGTAGTGAAGATAAAGGGCGACCTCCCGGGACGCACCCAGCTCTCGTTCTCTATCGACGACGTTACGGCGAAGGGACAGTGTACGGTCGACGTGATGACCGAGATTGTCACCGCCGAGGCTCCTACCGCTTCGCGCGCCAGCGGCACTGCCGTATATCGCGGCACTAAGCTCGAATTGGCTACCGACTCGAAGGATGCTACCATCTACTTCACGACGGACGGCACATGTCCGTGCGACGAGAACGGCACCCGACGCAAGTACAGCGTGCCTATCGTCATCAACGACGACACCCATATCAAGGCGATGACAATGGTGGGCAGCGACGATGTGTCGGAGGTGAAGGAGTTCAGCTACACGCTGAAGAAGTCGGATATGGACATCGCTATGGCTGAGGGCTGGACGTGGATGTCGCACAGCTTCGCCGACGGTCTTACTGCTGCGCAGTTGGCTGACGACGCTGCCGTACAGCGTGTGCAGAGTCAGACGCAGGAGCTTGTACGCGACCCGCAGCTCGGACTCATCGGCACGCTCTCCGCTCTCGAAGCGTCTGAGAGTTACAAGGTGGAGACATCGGCTGCCGTTGCTTTGCCACGCATCAGTGGCGTGGCATGGAACCCGGCTACACCTATCGCTCTGAGCGACGGCTGGAACTGGCTTGGCTATCCTGCCGAGCAGACTATGACTCTCGACGAGGCTTTCGCCACTACTACGGTGGAGAAGCTCGACGCTATCGTCGGTCAGGACGGCTTCGCACAGTACGACGGCGAACGCTGGGTGGGCACGCTCACCACGCTCGTGCCGGGCAAGGGCTATATGTACCAGAGCCAGACCGAGAAGCAGGTGGCTTACAATACCACCATCGTCTCGAAGGCTCACGCACAGCACACGCAGGGCATCGCCGACCGTCTGCCGCTTGCTTTCGACAAGCATAAGTATCCGTCTGTGATGGCTGTTGTGGCTGCCGTCTGCGACGATAACGGCATGGCTGCCGACAACGCCGACTATCTGTTGGCTGCGTTCTGTGGCAGCGAGTGTCGCGGTGTCGGTCAGATAGCTGGCGGACTGCTGATGATGAACGTCTACGGCAACGTGGGCGACCGCATCACTCTCCATGTCACCGACTGCGACGGCGCTGACGTGCTTGCTACCGCGACGCTCGACTTCTCTGAGGGTCTCGTGGGCAGCATCGACGCTCCGTATGCTATCAACGTTGGCAAGACAACTACTGTCGGTGCTGCGGCATACGACGGCGACGTGCGTCTCAGCGTGGTTGGCAAGCGTCTTGTCATCAGTGGCGTGGCTGCCGACGACATCAGCAGTGTAGAACTCTTCGACATCAACGGTCAGAAGGTGATGCACGAGACACATATCAGCGAGAGTGGCATCGACATTTCTTCTCTGTCGGGTGGCGTCTACGTTGCTGTTGTATGCAGCGACGCACACTACACCTATCATAAGATTGCCGTACGCTAAACCATAAAAACGATACACAATGAAAAGTTCGATTATCAGACATACAATGGCGATAGTCGCGCTCCTCATGGCGCTCTTCCATAGTGTCGCGGCTTCTGCCGCCGACACATGGAGCGTCAATCCGAGCGCCTACCGCTACGACATGAGTCTTTATCTCGATGTGGTGTTCGGCACCGGAGAGAAGTTGGATTACACGCAGTACGACGTGGCTACGTTCGTCGGCGACGAGTGCCGTGGCGTGGCTGAGGTGCTGCCTCTGCCCACCGGTGGCAACTGCCTCTATCTCCGTGCGCGCAGCAACAGCGAGCGTGGCGAGTCGATGGTGTTCCGCTATCGCAACAAGACTACGGGCGAGGTGAAGGATGTAGAGAATGTCAGCTTTGCGTTCTCGTCTAACGCGCGTCTGGGCTATCCGTCTTCGCCCTACGAGGTGAAGATCATCATCTATCACGACGTTACGCTGTCGGCTGGCGAGGGCGGAACGGTCAGCGAGTCTGGCGGACGCTTGGCTGAGGGCACCACGCTTTCTGTCACCGCTACTCCTGCCGAGGGTCATCACTTCGTGCAGTGGTCGGACGGCGTTACCGACAACCCGCGTTCTGTTGTCGTCGGCAAGGAGGATGTGACGCTTGCTGCCGAGTTCGCTCTCACGTCCTATCATCTCACCTACACTCTCGACGGCGTCAGCTTCAAGGAGTCGGATGTGCTATACGGCACTGCTCTTACTCCCGAGCCTAACCCCGAGAAGGAAGGCTACACGTTCTCAGGTTGGCAGGGTCTGCCCGAGACGATGCCGGCAAAGGATGTAGAGGTGACAGGTACGTTCTCAATCAACTCTTACCAGGCTGTGTTCAAGATTGGTGAGGAGATTATCGAGAGCAAGACCGTCGTTTACGGCGCAGAGGTTGTAGCTCCCGAAGCACCAGCCAAGGAGGGCCACACATTTGCCGGATGGCAGGACGTTCCAGCGACAATGCCGGCGCACGACATCGTGGTTATGGGTTCTTACACCGTGAACAAGTACACGCTCACGTACAAGGTTGACGGCGCAGAATACAAGTCTGTTGAGGTTGACTACGGCACAACAATCACCGCCGAGCCAGCTCCCGAGAAGGAGGGCTACACGTTCTCAGGTTGGCAGGGTCTGCCCGAGACAATGCCGGCACACGATGTAGAGGTGACGGGTACGTTCTCTATCAACTCTTACCGCCTGACGGTATACCTTGACGGCGAACTCTACTTAGAACAGACGCTGGAGTACGGTGCGCCGATAAGCGTTCCTGACCCGGAGGTTGCGGCAGACAGAGAGTTCAACGGCTGGGACATTGAGATTCCGGCGACAATGCCGGCTCACGATGTTGAGGTTCACGGCACGACAACGGTAGTAAGCGGACTGGAAACGATATTCGCCGACAGCGACACGCGCGTCACAATCTGCTCGATGAACGGCGTAGTGCTGTTCCGCAACACGACGGTGAAGGAGGCGGCGCCGCAGCTGAAGCTGGGTCTGTACATCGTTAACGGTCGAAAGATGGTGGTGAAATAGGCTGCCGCTATTCGCAGACACACATAAGTCAAAAACAGAAAGGGCTGGATTCCATGCAAGGAGTCCAGCCCTTTTGCGTTTATGTGTCGGTAGAAGCAGCCAGTTACAGCTGTCTGCCGAACATTAAAAGATTGATGCCAAAGATAACGGTTGTTACCAAGGCATGGTAACATCATTACAGATACGCGGTAACGATGTTTCCTGTGCGTGGTAATAATATTACTTGTGCGTGGTAATGATGTCTCCTGTGCAATAACTTGTAGTAAGCGCTTGCGAATGTAAGCAATAAATTATATCTTTGCACATAGTAATAAGAACAACGATATGGTAAAAAGACAAAGGAAGGGATTCTGGGCGCGACTGTTGTCGCTTGTTGTGGTGGTGCTGATACTGGCTGCGGCGGCGATACTGCGCGACGGAAGGATATTAGGACACGACTTGCGAGAGGCGCATGAGGCGACGGTGCAGAAGAACGACACACTGGAGGTGACGCCCGACGGAGCGTTTGTGGTGAACACAAAGCCGCTGGCAAAGGACGTGCAGGGATACGGCGGACCGGTGCCGCTGAAGATACATATAAAGGACGGCAGGGTGGCGGCTGTTGAGGCTGAACCCAACGCCGAGTCGCCCGACTTCTTCAACCGCGCGAAGGAGCTGCTCAACCACTGGCAGAACAAGTCGGTGGACGAGGCGTTGGCGGAGGAGGTGGACGCCGTGTCGGGCGCTACGTTCTCGTCGAAGGCGATAATAGCTAACATGCAGCGCGGACTGGCTTATGCCAAGCAGCACGGTCAGTGGGGTGAGGATGGCTCGGTTGGTGCACTTGGGACAAGTGCACCCCCTATAGAGGGCGGCTCGGCTGGTGCACTTGAGACAAGTGCACCCCCTATAGTTGCGCTGATTGTCGTGCTGCTCGGAGCTGTCGTTCCGCTCTTCTACAACAACCGCCGACTGCATCTTGTGCAGCTTGCGGTGAACGTCGTGGTGCTCGGTCTGTGGACTGGCACGTTCGTCTCCTACACGCTCTTCCTGCGAATCTTTGCCGGCGGCGTGAGTCTTTCGGCGATTGGCGCACTTGCCGCTCCGCTGCTTATGCTGATAGTGGCGCTGATATACCCGTTGGCGGGTCGGTCGGGTCACTACTGCGCCAATATCTGTCCGTTCGGATCGGCGCAGGAACTCGCCGGAAAGCTCAGTCGACGCAAGCTGCGCATCACGCCGCGCGTACTGAAACTGCTCTCCGTGCTGCGCAATCTGCTCTGGGGCGTGCTCATGGCGCTGCTGCTCACCGGCACATGCACCGCATGGATCGACTACGAGCTGTTCACGGCGTTCCTCTATTCGTCGGCGTCGGTGTGGGTGACAGTGCTCGCGGCGCTGTTCCTCGTGCTGTCGGTGTGGGTGCCGCGCCCGTACTGCCGCTTCGTGTGCCCAACGGGAGCGCTTATTAAGAGTGTTGAATGAGGAATTGAAGAATTATACAATTAAGAATTATGAATTTACAGAATAAGTCAATCGTTTTAAACGTAGTGCTCGCCATTGCCGTCGTGGTGCTTGGCGTGCGCTTGGTGTCGGGCGCAGAAGACGCCGGCGAGTCGCAAACGCAAGAGCAGGCTGTGCTCGACAATATCGCTACGCGTACCAGCATACGCGACTACGAGGCGCGCCCCGTGGAGAAGGAGAAAGTGGAGAAGATGCTGCGCGCGGCGATGGCTGCACCTACGGCGATGAACAAGCAGCCGTGGCACTTCGTGGTTGTAGAACAGCGCAGCGTGCTCGACAGTCTGGCGGATGCCAATCCTAACGCGAAGATGTTGCTCAAGGCTCCGCTCGCCATTGTGGTCTGCGGCGATATGGATAAGGTGATAGAAGGCGGCGGACGCGACTTCTGGATTCAGAATGCGTCGGCTGCAACAGAGAATCTCTTGCTTGCGGCTCACGCTATGGGGCTCGGCGCCGTATGGACGGGCGCCTATCCTTCCGAGGAACGCAGCAAGGCGATAAGCGCAACGCTCTCGCTCCCCGACAATCTCGTTCCGCTTAACATGGTTGTTATCGGATATCCGGCGGAGCATCCGCAGCCGAAAGATAAGTTCAAGGAGGAGAACATAACTTTTAAAAGTAAAAAAGTAAAAAAGTAAAAGGGTAAAAAAGTAAAAAGATAAAAAGTAAAACCAAACTACAATGAAGAAAATTCTATTCTCTCTCGGCATGTTGCTGCTCACCGTTGCAGCCTACGCCGACGGCACAATCCTGTTCAGTACGGCGAAGGGCAGCATCGACGTTCCGCCTTATCGCATACCAGGCATCACCTGCGGCCACGGCGGACGACTCATTGCGAGTGCGGCACGTCTCGTCTGCGGCACCGACCCCGGCTTCGGACGCGTCGACTGCGTGGTGAAACTGAGCTACGACAACGGCAGAACATGGAGCGAGCATGAGATTGACGTGGCTTGTGGCGACACTTCGCTCATCAACGCTCATAAGACTCCGATGGAAGCTGCCTACGGCGACCCGGCTGTCGTGATGGATCGCGAGCGCAACGAGGTGCTCATCATGGCTGTTGCGGGCTGCACGGTGTACGGCAAGCCCAGCACAAACAGACAGAACCCGAACCTCATAGCCGCAATACGTAGCACCGACGGCGGACGCACATGGCAGAAGCCGGTTGACCAGACCGAGGATATATACGGCTTGTTCGATAAGGGCAATGTTGTAGACGCCGCTTTCGTTGGCAGTGGCAAGCTGTTCCAGAGTAGAGTGGTGAAGGTGGGCGACTACTATCGCATCTATGCCGCACTCACGGCGCGTCCCAACGGCAACCGCGTGATATATTCCGACGACTTCGGACGTTCATGGCACGCTCTCGGCGGCGCTGCTGCTCTGCCCGTGCCCGGCGGCGACGAACCGAAGTGCGAGGAACTGCCCGACGGTCGTGTGATAATAACCAGCAGAGCGTCGGGCTGCCGACTGCTTAACATCTACACCTACAGCAACACGAAGACCGGCGAAGGCTGCTGGGACAAGCCCGAGAAGGCTACGATGGACGGACTCGCGCTCGCGCCGAGCACCAACCCCACAAACGGCGAGATGCTTATCGTTCCAGCCATGCGCAACAGCGACGGCAAGCCGATGTACGTAGCGCTGCAGTCGGTGCCTACAGGCACGGGTCGCAACAACGTGAGCATATTCTATAAAGAACTTGCTTCACCCGACGACATGCGCAACGCGAAAGCCTTCGCCTCGGGCTGGGACGGATGCTATCAGGTGAGCTCTACGGTGTCGATGTACAGCAGCATGGACCTGCAGGCAGACGACCGCATCGCGTTCTTTTACGAGGAGACGCTCACGAAATGGGGCACAAAGCCCAACCCCGTCAGCACAAGTTTCCCGCAAGGCGAGGGCGAGCACAACTATGACGGCTGCGAACTCGTATACAAGTCGTTCGACCTGGAGACGATAACCGACGGAAAGTATTGCGTAAACCGACGCATCAACCGCGGCAAATTCCTGAAAGCCTACTATGAGGACATCGTGGACAGCTTCGGGCTGACTGCCGCTCAGAAAAGAAAGGTGAAGGATGTGATAAAGCGCCTGCCTGCCGAGCCTACATCTGCTCAGATGGATGCAATATTGGAAGGCGAAGTGCGATAGAGCAAGAAGAAATGGCTCTATGCGCAGACGTAGAATGTAAAAAGTAGAGGGTGTGTCAAAACTCAATCAATGCGGGCTGAAAGCCCAACAACCACATAGGAGGGTGTGTCAAAACTCTCTTATTCTAAAAAAATCACAAAGCCCTGACTTTCA
>OBTM01000102.1_pt1 | contig 16262 bp, 9 predicted proteins | sample 1494911 | NCBI WGS metagenome assembly OBTM01 (sample SAMEA3360697, study PRJEB22359) | human gut metagenome | biome: ENVO:urban biome; feature: ENVO:human-associated habitat; material: ENVO:feces | place: Bangladesh | collected 2011 | reverse complement strand
AATGCAACATAAATGGTAGCCGATGAACGATATTTTATGATATATAGTATCGTTTTTCGCTACCTTTGCAGCAGAAAACAAGAAACAAAACGCTAACAATTATGAATAAATCTTCAAAATTATCAATCATCCCGGTGATGCTATGTTTCTTCGCCATGGGATTCGTAGATCTGGTAGGCATAGCCTCCAACTATGTAAAAGAAGACCTGAATCTCAATGATTCGACAGCTAATCTGTTCCCATCTTTGGTTTTCTTTTGGTTTCTCATATTTTCGGTTCCTACTGGAATCCTGATGAATAAAATCGGTAGAAAGAAGACGGTACTCCTGTCTTTGATAGTTACTGTTATCTCCCTTCTTTTGCCTATCTTTGATGAAACATTTGCAATGATGCTTGTGTCATTCTCTTTGCTCGGTATTGGAAATGCTTTGATGCAGACATCCCTGAACCCTCTGGTTTCAGTGGTAACATCCGGCCAGAACCTGGCTTCCACTTTGACCTTTGGTCAGTTTGTCAAGGCTATCGCTTCCTTCCTGGCACCATATATCGCCATGTGGGGTGCTGTTGCAAGCATTCCAACCTTCGGGTTAGGTTGGCGAATTCTCTTCCCAATCTATATGATAATCGGTATTGCAGCTACTTTCTTCTTGGCAAGTACTCCTATTGAAGAAGAGAAGGATAGTGGTAGTGCATCAGGTTTTAGCGATTGCTTCAAGTTGCTCGGCAAACCTATCGTGTTGTTATCTTTCATCGGTATTATGTGCCATGTGGGTATCGACGTGGGTACCAATACAACTGCTCCAAAACTTCTGATGGAGCGACTGGGATGGAGCCTGAACGATGCAGCTTTCGCCACTTCACTTTATTTCATCTTCCGTACCATTGGCTGTTTCACAGGTACAGCTTTCCTTCGTATGATGAAGACCCGTACTTTCTTTATCATCAGTGTTGTAATGATGGCTTTGAGTATGGTATTTATGTTTATTGGTGATAATAAGACAATGCTTTATATTGCCATTGCCTTGGTAGGATATGGTAACTCTAATGTGTTCTCTATGATTTTCTCTCAGGCACTGCTTGCTTTGCCGGAGAAGAAGAATGAGGTGAGTGGATTGATGATTATGGGACTCTTTGGTGGTACCATCTTCCCATTGTTCATGGGTTTTGCCAGCGATACCTTCGGTCAGGTAGGTGCTGTGGCTGTAATGGCGGTAGGTGTAGTTTATCTCTTCACCTATATCCGTAGGCTGGCATAAATGTTCTTCCATCCCTATAGAAAGTTTCGTTCAGCGTCGTTGAACGTGCGTTCAAAGACGTTGAACCGACATTCAAAGACGTTGAACGTGTATTCAACGACGTTGAACACAACTTTCTTCTAAGGAGAAAAACTTCTTTTCTTAGTTAGAGATACAATACTGATTCATTGTAAATACAAATCAGATAAATACAATAATTATTATTCACTATCGTTTTTAGCATATATAGAATTTATACTATATATAATTAAGATGTAATTATGGAAACAAAGAATTTTGATAAAAAATATTGTGTAGGTTTGGGTGAGATTCTTTTTGATGTTCTCCCTTCTGGTTCTCAACTCGGTGGTGCTCCTGCCAATTTCGCTTACCACGCAGGTCAGCATGGTCTGCATTCTGTGGCTGTGAGTGCTGTGGGTAAGGATGTCTTGGGCGATACAGCTCTTCGCATTCTTGATGAGAAAAAGTTGAAATATGTGATACCTGAGGTTGATTATCCTACAGGAACTGTTCTGGTGCAGCTCGATAAAGAAGGTGTTCCTACTTACGATATCAAGCAGGGTGTGGCTTGGGATAATATCCCATTTACTGATGACATCAAGGAGATTGCTGCCAATGCAGGTGCTGTTTGCTGGGGTTCCTTAGCTCAGCGCAGCGAGGTAAGCCGCAAAACAATCTATAAGTTCCTTGATTATACTCCAAACGATTGTCTGAAGATTTTCGACATCAATCTTCGTCAGAATTTCTATACTCCAGAAGTGATTACTGAGAGCTTGAAACGCTGCAATGTATTGAAGATTAACGACGAGGAGTTGATTACTATCGGTCGTCTTTTCGGTTATCCAGGTTTGGATATCGAGAACAAGTGCTGGTTGATTCTTGGCAAGTACAATCTCGATATGCTTGTGTTGACTTGTGGTGTAAACGGTAGCTATGTTTTTGCTCCAGGTGTGAAGTCATTCCAGGAGACTCCAAAGGTAGAGGTGGCAGATACTGTAGGTGCCGGTGATAGTTTTACAGGTACTTTCTGTGCCAGCATTCTGAAAGGCAAGAGTATTATTGAGGCTCATGAACTTGCCGTCAAGGTAAGTGCTTACGTTTGTACTCAGAATGGAGCGATGCCAATTATTCCAGAGGAATACACCAAGTAATAGGCGATTAGTTTTGTTTCATCGATTATAGTTGATATTTAGTTAATGTAAAAAGCTGCAATTCATTTTATTATGAATTGTGGCTTTTTTTTGAAATATTCTTTGCAATATTTGTTTTAATTGAAAAAAGATTGTATCTTTGCCATATTAAAATCATATTGTATAAGTTTTGAGAGCATTTTTTTATAATATATTGAACGATGGTGGCAAGAGAGTATCTGGTCATCTCTCATTCCAACTGCTTTTCCTTTTCTTTATCCTGTTTGTTTCTTCATTCTATACCAGTGTGCAAGGAATCACTCCAGGCAAACTGATTTCTCATAAGCAAAGTTCTTCGGATAAACTGCAAGCGGCTTATCCTCTGTTCAATACTCCATCCGCAGATTCTACTGCCGAATCGGCTAAGCCTCAAGCCGAAGAACAGGACAATGCCAATTCTGACACGATAGACTTTAAACTTTGTTTTGATATTCTTGCGAAAAACAGAAAGGCTTATAATCGTTATAATGACAGTATTTTCATGATCAAAGAGCACGATAAATGGGTTAATTATTTCCGTCGTCGTGCCAGCAAGAATCATCAGATCTTTGCTGCCAATCAGGAAATCATGCGAGGAATCAAGGAATTTCTTACCAAGCATGGGGATTCCATTCCAGAAGAAATCTATCTTGATTTTTGTCATTCCATAGAGCAAAGGTATGTTCGCAAAAAACTATACGATCCTTTTCTGTTGGTCAGGATGAGTCGCATTCTTGAAAAAGGTGGTGCTTATCTGCCTGATAGCGTAAAATATACGAACGTATTCAATCTCTGGCGTCTCTATGGTTATGAGCAGATGTGGAACTTGGGAGGAGATGGCAAATATCTGAGAAAGGCTTATCAGGCAGGCAAAGCGATTCTGTCTGAAGATGCCAAGCGCTATCCCCATTATGACTTCGCTTTGGCTGGTGCCTTGGAGTATATGTCTAATACCATCTGGCTTGCCTTTGGGTTGGAAACAATCCAGGATTTCGAGGAACATCATAGGAGACTGGATGATTTCCTGAAAAGGGAAGACTTGGATGAGATTGTCGTTCCGGAACAGAAGAGAGACTTGCGGGAATTGCAGCAAGTAAAAGATGAGGCTTTTCTGTGCAATATTTATTATTATACTCCTACTATTATAGACAGCTATGTTCGTGATTCTTTGACACGGGCGGTGATTGACAGAAATCTCCAAAAAGCAGAGTTGAGTAATTTGTCATTTATCCGTACTGTATTTTTGCAGATGAAGGCAAGGCAGATATCTTCTCGGGAAGCGTGGTTAAGATGCAAGAATCATTATCATGAGAAGTGGCTCAAATATAGAGATTCCCCAATGAATGACAGAATAATCCGTGATTACCTGAGGCCTCTATATATTTTTCTGATTATTAATGATGAAGCCGATGTTCCTGTTTCGCAGAAGAAAAAGACGATATGGAAAATGTCCCAAGATATGGTGACGGCTTTTGGAAAACGGAAAGATTTTCAGGGAAATACGGATTTCGTTCGTGAGTTGTTCCGTTTATCGACACATAGGCGGTTGGTGAAATATCTCAGTTATAAGCAAATGATCCGGTTTATGAGTGGTTTGAATGTTTCTACTCAGGTAACTACCTTTGCTCATTCTATGCACGTGGCTAAAATCGCTAAGGTGTTGCTGAATGGGGTGTTGAAACATAAGCCAGAACTCCTTCAAGGAGTGTTCGGATATAAGACTACTACGGAAGTGCTGAAACATAAAAGAACTCTGCGTTCCTTTATATACGAAGCAGGAATGATTCATGATATTGGAAAGAATGCCATCGTGTCGGTAGTCAACAATGAGTATCTGCCATTGACAGATGATGAATTTTCCATTATCCGATTGCATCCTCGTCTGGGAGATATATTTCTGAATGCTGTTCCTGGTTTGGAGATTTTCCATGATACGACAGTGGGGCATCATAAATGGTATAATGGTAAGGGCGGATATCCTGCTGATTTTGATAATACGAAATCACCGATTCGTTTCCTGATAGATATAGTGACGCTCAGCGATTGTCTGCAGGCTGCTACAGAGCGCGTGGGGCGTAATTATCGTATTAGTAAGACATTCGAGGTCGTCATGTCGGAGTTGAGGGCAGGAGCGGGAACAAAGTATAATCCTAATCTTGTTGCTTTGATAGATGCATATCCTAAGTTGGCAAAGAAACTGCATCATCTGGTGGAGAATGGATGGATAGAAATTTATTACCATATCTATTCACGCTTTTTTCAGAAATCTCTATAAGATTATTGGATGCTCGCTGGCTGAATCATCAGTATGTTCGTCAGATTCATCAGTATGTTCTTCTGATTTATCAATATGACTTTTCTGATTGTCTGTACAGTTTCTCTAAAAATGAAAAGTCTTGAATCGCAGAAAATAAAAATCCCTCTTGGATTTCTCTAAATCATGAGAAAGTCAAGAGGGATTTATTGGATTTATATGTTTTTACTTCTGGCACTCCTTGCAAGGTGTCCAAGGCTTCAACTGCTTGAAGAAGTCATTGCCCTTGTCATCTACGAGGATGAATGCAGGGAAGTCTTCTACGGTAATCTTCCAGATAGCCTCCATGCCGAGCTCAGGGTACTCTACGCACTCGATGCTCTTGATAGAACTCTGGGAGAGAACTGCAGCCACGCCGCCGATAGTACCAAGGTAGAAACCTCCGTGCTTCTTGCAAGCCTCTGTTACGATGTCGCCACGGTTACCCTTGGCAATCATTACCAAACTTGCACCATGATCCTGGAACTCATCTACGTATGGATCCATACGGTTGGCTGTGGTAGGACCCATTGAGCCACATGGATAACCCTCTGGAGTCTTGGCTGGACCAGCATAGAGAATAGGGTGGTTCTTGAAGTACTCTGGCATTTCCTCGCCAGCGTCCAGACGAGCCTTGAGCTTAGCATGAGCAATGTCGCGAGCCACAATGATAGTACCCTTCAAGTTGACACGTGTACTTACAGGATATTTGCTCAACTCAGCGCGAACTGAATCAATACCCTTGTCGAGGTCGATTTCAATACCCTTTGCACCCTCGCCTGGCTTGCGAAGCTCTTCAGGAATCAACTCTGTTGGGTTCTCATCCATCTTCTCCAACCAGATACCGTCCTTGTTGATTTTAGCCTTGATGTTGCGGTCGGCAGAGCAGCTTACGCCCATACCGATAGGACAGCTGGCACCATGACGTGGGAGGCGAACTACGCGGATGTCGTGAGCCAGGTACTTGCCACCAAACTGTGCACCCAAGCCAATCTTGTGTGCCTCTTCGAGGAGTTTGTTTTCCAAGTCAATATCACGGAAAGCACGACCTGTCTCATCGCCTGTAGTAGGCAACTCATCGTAGTATTTGATAGAAGCCAACTTCACGGTAAGGAGGTTCTTCTCAGCAGAAGTACCACCGATTACGAATGCGATGTGGTAAGGAGGACATGCTGCAGTACCCAAACTCTTCATCTTCTCAACGAGGAATGGGAGCAATGTACCCTCATTCTGGATAGTAGCCTTGGTCATAGGGTAGAAGTAAGTCTTGTTGGCAGAGCCACCACCCTTAGCTACCATCACGAAACGGTACTCATCACCTTCTGTTGCCTCGATGTCAATCTGGGCAGGGAGGTTGCAGCGGGTGTTCACCTCATCATACATATTGAGAGGAGCATTCTGTGAATAGCGAAGGTTGTCCTGTGTGTATGTGTTATAGACACCAAGACTCAAAGCCTCTTCGTCCTCAAAGTCAGTCCATACGCGCTGACCTTTCTCGCCATGAATGATGGCTGTACCTGTATCCTGGCAGAATGGGAGAATGCCCTTTACGGCAGTCTCTGCGTTACGGAGGAACTGGAGAGCTACGTACTTGTCGTTCTCAGAAGCCTCTGGGTCGGTCAAAATCTTAGCTACCTGAGCATTGTGTTCACGACGGAGCATGAACTCTACGTCGTGGAAACCCTGCTGTGCCAGCAAAGTCAAAGCTTCTTTAGAAACCTTGAGGATTGTCTTACCCTCAAACTCTGCTGTGCTTACGCCTTCTTTAGAGATAAGGCGGTACTCTGTCTTGTCCTCTCCAAGCTGAAACATTGGAGCGTACTTAAAATCTGGAGCTTTTGCCATAATGTTTTTTTGTTATAATTTAAAACTGTTGAAATATTCTTTTTTACTGTTGAAACATTCAAATTTAATAGCTGAAACTATCTGACAGACACGTTGAGTAATCCATCATCAGTCTCTTTAATTCTCGTAATCTATTTCCTGGTCAAGACTATCCACGAAATTGCGGAAGACTTCTTCTTCCACATCTCCCATGGCAAATTCTTTCTCTGCATCCTTCTTGATTTCGGCAATCCATGAACGGCGGGCTTTGATGTAGTCCTCGTGAATGCGGTTGGCATCTTCGAGCGTAATCTCGTTAATGCCGTAGTAATCGCAGATCATTTTGTAAGTCCATGTCCACTGGTACTCGCGGTAGTTGGCATCGATATTTTCGAATCGCTCGATGAGTTCCTGGATGGTCTCGATGTTTCCATCTTTCAGGTCGTTGATGATTCTCTCTTCTTCTGATACTGGAAGGAGGAGGCCCGACAGGTCGTCCCAGTCGCCCAAACCAATCTGTGTACTTGGTGGGGTGATGCTCGGGTCGCGCTTGAGAACTCTCTTCAGTACGGCACCCATGTAGATGCGAAGAGCAATGTCGTAATACTTGATGCCCTTGTGAAGCGAGGTGGCTGGTATGATGTACTCATGATAGAGGTATTGCGAAACATTATCGCCCGTTACCTCTCGCAGATTTTCGAGGATTTTCTTGCCTTTGAGAACTTCTCCCACAGAGAATGGGGAAAGCCAGTCGAAATTGACGATACTCTTGCGGTTTTCTGGAGCACGGAGATCTCGCTTTGGCCATTTCTTGATGTCTCGATACAGACCTACGGTAGTGATGTTTCTGCCTGGTATGAGGAACATCTTGTCGCCATCGGCTATCAGATAGGCGAATGGCAGATTGCGGGTATCGGGATGGTGCATCAGTTTGCCGAAACATACAGAGTAGGTTCCTAACGTGGCAGGCATCAGCAGGTAAGCACCGCTGGCTGTCTTCGAACCGCGTTCCAGGATTCCCCAGTGCATAGGTCCCATCTTGTAGGCATGGTTGGAGAAATTGGTGGCCGAACCTGCATTATAGAACGAGAACATACCTCCGATGAGGAGACTGCTCTTGTGGTGAGAGGCTGTGAATGGACCGCAGAAGGCGGCACATGCCTCACCATTACTCATATAGCTGTTGGCGAAGAATACGGAAGCTGAGGCCGTGAAACCATTGCTCAACTGGCAAGTCTCACCGATGAAGCAGTCTTGTATCTTCACACTGTTGATAACGCTCGAACCTTCAGCGATGATACTGTTTTCTGCAATTACGCCAGTACCGATGTACACATTACCATGGATGGAGCCCAACAGGGTGCAGTCGCTGAGTCGAGAAGCACCGTTTACCTCGCAGAAGTCATTGATCACGCAGTTGGTTATCTCCTTGGTGTTGATAATCTTCACGTTGTTTCCTATCTGTCCGCGTTCCGGCATCTTGGTGTCTATATCGCTCTTGATGAGCAGGCGTATCTTCTCCTTCAGTTCCTTGTCGGAGAAGTGTTTCACCATGAATGCAGCCAACTGACTGTTCAGGTCGCTGAAAAGAATGACATTTCCTTCGCCCACCTCATTGAGTACACTTACCAGGTTTCCTTCGCCATAGGTAGCTCCCTCTGTGGTCTCCATGGTTGAAATATTGGAAATGTAGCAATCATCACCGATGGTGTAGTTGTTGATGAAATTGCCCACGTTTTCAATGAGGCAATCATCTCCGATGGTTACATTTCTCAGGGTGGCATTGTTGATGCCGGAATGCTTCACAAAGCCTTGGCTTACTTCTACATTCTTGTCGAATCCGCCGATGTTTACTTCACCATAGAGCATCACGCGATGCATAAAGTTGGGCTTGAAGTTCTCCGATACATTCACGGAGGTCCAGTCTTCTGCCCAACAGTCATTACTCTTGAGCACCTCGATTTCTTCTGAGGTTAGAGGTCTGTAGTCATTCATTGTTGATACGTTTTTGTGGAGTTATCTTTTCGGGAAAACTCCAGGTATTATTTATTCGTAATCCTGGTACAGGAAGTCATTGTATGGATACTTCTGTACGTGGAGCTCTCTTACTTTCTTATAGAGTACCTCGCGGAACTCATCGATGTTGTCTTTGTTCTTTGCCGAGATGAAAAGACAGTCATCGTGGAGTTTCGCCATCCATGTCTTCTTCAGGTCTTCCAGTGGAATGTTTTCCTTCTCCATAGGTGTCAGGTCATCTTCCTCTTTCTCTACCCAGGTATAGTTGTCTATCTTGTTGAAGATAATCATTGATGGCTTGTCTGAACATCCCAATTCCTCCAGCGTTTTCTCTACCACCTGTATCTGTTCTTCGAAATCAGGGTGCGAAATATCTACTACGTGCAACAGCAGGTCGGCCTCGCGAGTCTCATCCAGTGTACTCTTGAAAGAATCTACCAGGTCGGTAGGCAACTTGCGGATGAATCCAACGGTGTCGGCGAGGAGGAACGGAAGATTTTCTACCACAACCTTGCGCACGGTAGTGTCGAGTGTGGCGAAGAGTTTGTTTTCTGCGAAGACTTCACTCTTGGAGAGGAGGTTCATGATGGTACTCTTTCCTACGTTGGTGTAACCTACGAGTGCTACACGGATAAGACGTCCGCGGTTTTTTCTCTGGGTTGTCTTCTGCTTGTCGATTTCTGCCAGTCGCTCTTTCAGCAGACTCATTCTGCCGAGGATGATACGGCGGTCCATCTCCAGCTGGGTTTCACCCGGACCACGCAAACCAACAGAACCCTTACCGCCGCCAGAACCAGAACCGCCTCCCTGACGCTCAAGGTGAGTCCAGAGGCGTTGCAGTCGTGGAAGCATATAGCGATATTGTGCCAATTCTACCTGGGTCTTTGCCGCTGCGGTCTGTGCACGCATGGCAAAGATGTCGAGGATGAGTGAGGTACGGTCGAGAATCTTCACTTGCAACTCTTGTTCGATGTTGCGTATCTGCTTGGCAGAAAGTTCATCATCAAAGATGACCATACCGATTTCTCTATCTTCTTCTTCCTCTTCCTTGATGTATTGTTTGATTTCCTCCAACTTACCTTTTCCCACGTATGTGGTCTGGTTAGGTGAAATCACCTTCTGTGTGAATCTCTTCACGGTGACCGCACCTGCAGTATCGGCGAGGAATTCCAACTCGTCGAGGTATTCTTTTGTCTTGGCTTCGTCCTGTGTCTTGGTTACCAGACCTACGAGCACTGCGGTTTCTGCCTTGACTTCTGAAATTACAAATTCTTTCATTTATGTTCTACTGTAGAATATATTTTATTTGGTTTCACTCTCGTGCGCAAGATATAAGCATCGTCCTCGTGCGCACGCGTATTATATATAATGTGCAAAGGTAACAAAAAAATATCTACTTGAATAAAGATAGAGGAATTATTTATAGTTTTTTATTGTAATTGTCATTTGTTGTTTCTTCATGAAAGCGTTAGTCGATCCTTCAGAAAGAATGAATCCAAGCCTTTTGAAGGAATTTGAATTATCGAAATACCGCAATTGCACAGCTTGTATTTGATACACATTTCGCACAAATACCGCAAAATGGCGTCGAAAATTCGCAAACGTTTGCGTGGTTTTTTGAATAAAAAAGTAGATTTTTTTTGATTTACATCAATAATTTTATTAATTTTGCACACGTAAAACAAAACTGATTTTCAAAAATAAAATCATAACTACATAAAGTGCAAAACTGCTGAAACATTTTAAAAACTTTGAAATAGTCCCGGCGTGATGTCGGGGCTTTTTTCGTTTTAAGCCCTGGTAGTTGTAGTTTTTTGCTGCGTTTTCCTGGTTTCCTCTCATCGTTTTCTATGCTTTACACTATCGAATTCTTTTAATCGCCAGCGTGTTTCCTCTTTAGCTTTCCCTTGGTGTTCAGCCTGTTTCCTCTTTAGTTTTCCTTTGGTCCGCTGTGTTTCTCCTTTCACTATGGTTTTTCCTTTCGCTGTAATTTGCAGTATTACTTTTGTAGATTTGGATTAATATTTAAATAGGTAATGACAGAGGGTGTAGGAGTCTTTTGATTTGTTGTAAGTACACAAATATGTTTAAAATGCGCTTCTAATCGTGGTGAAATTAGTAGAAAATAGCCGTTTGTGACAAATTTGAACGTTTTTTGAATGAAAAATGCACCTTGTTCTCCTTTTTAATGCTTATCTTTGCAAGCGAATGTAGGAATAACACTTTATTAGCTGGCGCTGAGGAAAGTTACATGTTATATGTCATGCGTCGTCATAATATTATATATGATGCTTTGTCATTCGAAAATGCGTTATGAAGATCATGTGTTTCTTATTCAATAATAATTAAAAATGAAAATGTATCAACCTAAATAGTAGAATAACAAAATGCAAAAAAGTATTCTAAGTAGTATTTTGTTGCTTGGCGCTGTTTGTGCGCAAGCCAACAATTACACAGTGACTTCGCCAAATGGCAAGTTGGTAATGAATGTGAAGTGTGAGGGCGGCAAGGCTTCCTACACGGTGGATTTGAATGGAAAGCAGATGTTGGCAGCTTCGGCTCTCGGTCTGGTAGCGAATTATGGAGATTTCTCTCAGGGACTTACCATGGGAGTTCTGAAGGGCGCACCTAAGCATCTGACCTATGTTATGGACCATGCGAAGAAATCTCATGTAGAGAAAGATGTGTATGAGGCTACTATCGGATTCCTCAATGCAAAGAAGGATTCCATGACGCTTCACCTTCATGTTTCTGACAATGATGTGGCTTACAAGTATGAGATGATCCGTCCAGAGAAGGATAATCCTAAGTCGGTGATTATATATAAAGAGGTGAGCGGTTTTAATTTCCCTGAAAAGACCACCACCTTCCTCTGTCCTCAGATTACTCCGATGACAGGATGGGAGCGTACCAAACCTTCTTATGAGGAGGAGTACACACCTAATGCTCAGATGAACGTGAAATCTCAGTTTGGTGTGGGTTATACATTCCCTTGTCTTTTCAAGGTCGGTGAAGATGGATGGGTACTGGTGAGCGAAACGGGTGTTTCCAGCGCTTATCCTGGCAGCCGTCTCTCTGATTATGAACCTGGTAAGGGTTATACGGTTGCCTTCCCTCAGAAGGGTGAGAATAATGGTGTGGGTTCTGAGTTTGCTGGCATTCCTTTGCCAGGTGAGACTCCTTGGCGTACCATCACCGTAGGTGCATCGCTGGCTCCTATCGTGGAAACCACCATTCCTTATGATGTGGTAGAACCTCTCTATGAGGCTTCTCAGAACTATAAGCCTTCCCGCTATACTTGGAGCTGGCTGATCTGGCAGGATAACTCTGTTAATTATGATGATCAGGTGAAGATGATTGATGTAGCTGCTGCTCAGGGTTATGAAGCCATCTTGGTGGATGCCTGGTGGGACAAGCAGATAGGCAGAAAGCGCATTGAAGAGTTGAGTAAGTATGCCAAGAGCAAGAAGGTAAGCCTGATGCTCTGGTACAATTCCAACGGTTTCGAGAATGATGCTCCACAGACTCCTCGTCAGATTATGAGCAATTCCATCGCCCGCAAGAAGGAGATGGCATGGATGAAGAAAATCGGAGTAGTGGGCATCAAGGTGGACTTCTTCGGTGGCGACAAGCAGGAGACGATGAAACTTTATGAAGATATTCTCAGCGATGCCAATGACTATGGTTTGGAGGTTATCTTCCATGGTTGCACCATGCCTCGCGGTTGGGAACGTATGTATCCTAACTATGTTTCCAGTGAGGCTGCCTTGGCTTCAGAGAATGTTTACTTTACTGATTATCATGCAAAGAAGGAAGCTTTCGAAATGACAATGCATCCTTTCTCCCGTAATGCTGTAGGTAGTTTCGACTGGGGTGGTGTGATGATGAACAAGTATTTCTCCAAGGATAATAAGAGTCGTCATCAGCGCTATACAAGCGATATTTTCGAGATGGCTACTGCGATTACCAATCAGAGCAGCGTAAACTGTGTCTGTCTCTATCCTAACAATCTGCAGGATGTGCCTCAGTGGGAATTGGATTGGCTGAAGGCTGTGCCTACGGCTTGGGACGACGTGAAGTTTATTGCTGGTTATCCTACCCAGTATGCAGTAGTGGCTCGTAAAGCTTCTGCTGCCAATACAGGTACTGCTGCAGCCAGTGCAGGCAGATGGTTTGTTGGTGGTCTGAATGCTACAGATAAACCACTTGCTCTGACCCTGAATTTGCCGATGTTTGCAGGTAAGACCGTGACTTATCTCACCGACCAGCCTAAGAAAAAGGGCGAGAAGTTCTTCACTTCTGTCAAGAAGACTTTGAAGGTGGGTAAGGATGGTAAGGCTAAGGTGGTAATCCAACCTAATGGCGGAATCATCATCGAATAACTTACTGTTTGATGAAACCAAATGGTTTGCTTTAAAGCATAAAAAAGGTTCCTTCGAAGGATGTTACTCCCCGAAGGAACCTTTTTTCTTGTTTTCTTTCTATCTTTGACCTATTGAATTACTTTTCTTCAATTTTGTATTACTTGTTCTCGAATACCAATCCGCCTTCCTTGGTGTAATCGATGGTGATTGGCTTCTCACGACTTACTTCTTCGGAAAGAATCTTCTTACTCAAGTCGTTCAATACGTAATCCTGAATAGCACGCTTTACAGGGCGGGCACCAAACTCTGGATCGTAGCCTACCTCAGCAAGATAACTGATGGCGGCAGGAGTCCAGCAGAGTTCAAAGCCTTGAGGCTCCAACATCTTCTTGACTCTATTCATCTGGAGTTCAACCACTTTGGCTATCTGCTCCTGAGTGAGAGGCTTGAAGGTGATGATATCGTCGATACGGTTCAGGAACTCAGGACGGAAGGTCTTCTTCAACATCTCACGGCTTGCATTGGAAGTCATGATGATGATGGTGTTCTTGAAGTTTACCACACGACCCTTATTGTCGGTCAGACGGCCATCATCCAATACCTGAAGTAAGGTGTTGAAGACGTCAGGGTGAGCCTTCTCTATCTCATCGAAGAGAACTACACTGTATGGTTTGCGACGAACAGCCTCGGTCAACTGACCACCCTCATCGTAGCCTACGTATCCTGGAGGCGCTCCAATCAAGCGGGTAACACTGAACTTTTCCTGATACTCACTCATATCAATTCGGGTCATCATCGACTCATCATTGAACAGGTATTCGGCAAGCGCCTTGGCCAACTCGGTTTTACCGACACCGGTAGTTCCGAGGAAGATAAAGCTGGCGATAGGACGCTTAGGATCCTGCAATCCAGCACGAGAACGGCGTACAGCATCACTTACAGCGGTGATAGCCTCGTCCTGTCCGATGACTCTCTTGTGGAGTTCTTCCTCCAGATGGAGCAGTTTCTCGCGCTCGCTCTGCATCATACGGCTTACTGGAATTCCCGTCCAGCGGCTTACTACCTCTGCAATATCGTCGGCAGTCACCTCCTCGCGGATCATCGCCTCACCGCCCTGAGTACTCTTCAGTTGCTCCTGAATCTTCTTGATGTCGTCTTCGAGAGCTACCAGCTTAGAGTATCTGATTTCAGCTACGCGTTCGTAATTGCCTTCACGCTCCATGCGTTCAGCCTCAAACTTGAGATTCTCCATCTCCTGCTTGTCCTGCTGAATCTTGTTGACGAGTGCTTTCTCGCCTTCCCATTTAGCACGGAAGTCGTGCTCCTTATCCTTCAACTCTGCAATCTCCTTGTCGAGTTGCTGAATCTTAGGCTGGTCGTTTTCACGCTTAATAGCCTCACGTTCAATCTCCAACTGCTTCAAGTGACGGGTGATTTCATCCAGTTCCTCTGGCACGGAGTCACGCTCCATACGGAGTTTAGCTGCGGCTTCATCCATCAGGTCGATGGCCTTGTCCGGAAGAAATCTGTCGGAAATATATCTTTCGGACAACTTGACGGCTGCAATGCAGGCATCATCCTGAATACGTACCTTATGATGGTTCTCGTAACGTTCCTTAATACCACGGAGGATACTGATGGCATCTACCTCGTCAGGCTCGTTGACCATGACGGTCTGGAATCTACGCTCCAGTGCCTTATCCTTCTCGAAGTACTTCTGATACTCGTTGAGGGTAGTAGCACCGATGGCTCTCAGTTCGCCACGTGCCAAGGCAGGTTTCAGAATGTTGGCAGCATCCATGGCACCCTCGCCACCGCCAGCACCTACCAGGGTATGAATCTCATCGATGAAGAGGATAATCTGACCGTTGGCATTGGTTACCTCCTTGATGACGCTCTTGAGTCGTTCCTCAAATTCACCCTTGTATTTTGCACCAGCCACCAGTGCACCCATATCAAGCGAATAGAGCTGCTTGTTCTTCAGGTTCTCAGGCACATCGCCACGTACGATACGCTCTGCAAGTCCCTCTACGATAGCGGTTTTACCAGTACCTGGTTCACCGATAAGGATAGGGTTGTTCTTGGTTCTACGAGAGAGAATCTGAAGTACTCGGCGAATTTCTTCATCACGACCAATTACAGGGTCGAGCTTGCCGCTTCTGGCCTGTTCAACCAGATTCTTGGCGTATTTTTCGAGACTCTGATAGTTCTCGTCAGCACTTTGACTCTTAACGTTCTGTCCTTGTCTGAGGGCCTGAATAGCAGCTGTCAAATCCTTCTCGTTGGCACCAGCATCCTTCAAGATGCGTGCTGCAGTAGAATTACCTTTGAGGATGGCAAGGAGGATTGGTTCCACGCTGACGAATTCGTCGCCCATCTTCTTGGCGATGTCCTCAGCATTGATAAGAATCTGATTGGTGTCGCCCGAGAGATATGGCTGCCCGGCACCCTGCACACGAGGCAGATGCTGCATCTCCTGTTGTAAGAGCATGGCAATCTGATTGCCGTTCATGCCTAACTTCTGGAAGATATAGTTGGTTACATCAGGTGCTTTCTCGATGATACCACTGAGAAGATGCACCGGTTCGATGGTCTGCTGACCATTACGCTGCGCGATGTTCACAGCGGCTTGCACCGCTTCTTGCGCCTTGATTGTAAATTTGTCGAATGTCATATTTATTCTCCTTTCTTATTTATAGGGATTATTATTTTCTTTTAGTGAATTCTGATTTTATGAATTATTATTCAGCTTTCTCTTGCCAAAGGAGCGAATAGTGTGCCGATATGTGATTTTCTGACATTTTGACACAAATGGGGCGGTTTTTGGTGGGTTCTGAGGTGTTTTGCGTGTCAAACTGTCGGTTTAAGAAACGGAGTTTGAGTCTTTTAAAAGATAATAAATTCTGGTTTTTATTGATGGCAAACTTTGGTCTTAATAGACGACCAGCCTTGGTCTTAATAGACGACTGGCTTTGGTCTTAATAGACGCTTCATTCTACCTGTCATAGAAAATAGGCTTTTTGCTTTTTGGAAAGGAAGGGTGAATGACCGGTCATGGTTATTATCGGTCATTTTTATTTTCGGGATTCATTAAAAGCTTGTACTTTTTTAGTGATAAATAGTTAATTATACTTTCTCTTTCATTTTGACCGAAAATGACCATGACCGGAATTGTAATATTAGCATCCGTTGATGAGAGAAAGTATATGTAAAGTAAAGTGTAACTTCTTGAATTGCAAAGGATTATCGGATAGAAATGGTATGAATGAGAAACTACGGACGGCATCAGCTTGTGCTCGTAATGTTAACCAAAACTGGTAATATTATTAGCAATCAGACT
>OBTM01000100.1_pt1 | contig 16485 bp, 17 predicted proteins | sample 1494911 | NCBI WGS metagenome assembly OBTM01 (sample SAMEA3360697, study PRJEB22359) | human gut metagenome | biome: ENVO:urban biome; feature: ENVO:human-associated habitat; material: ENVO:feces | place: Bangladesh | collected 2011 | reverse complement strand
ACGGCGGGTAAATACATAAACTAATAATTTAATGATTATGGGAAAAGGTATCATAACGTATCAGAAGCGCTTGGAACTCATTGATGAATGTCTGCGCAATTATGAACGTCCAATGACTGTAAAGGAAATTTGTGACGAATGTAATCACAAACTAGGTGTGCAGTATACAGATCGTACGTATCGTAACGACTTGGAAAAAATCGAATTCGAGCTAGGTGGTAAAATAAACAGGGATCAGAAAAGAGATGGCTGCCAATGTTTGGTATATCAAAATGTTGGTTTCTCTATTAAGGGTGATACTGTTGCCAATCAAGTTGTTATATGCAATTTAGATAAGATCAAGAAAGCTTTGGGTGATTTTCTGGGATTGGGCTTGGAGTCTTCCTTGACCACCTTGACTGATGAAATCAACAAGTTCATGGGGTATGACGATAATAATCGTCCTGTCATTTCTTTTGAAAAAGTATTACTGGAGTCTCATGGAAGGGTGAAACCTCATGATTTGCTGGAGCTTTTACTCAAGGCTATCATACAGCATCAGACCATGGACATTAGATATGAGGTTCCTGGAAGAGGTAAGCGTGAGTGGACCGTATTCCCTCAGTTCCTCAAGCAGTATAACCAGCGATGGTATCTCATTGCCACCAAGCACAGAGACGAGGTGGAGGGCAAAATCTACAACCTGGCTCTGGACCGAATTCTCAAGATGGAGGCCAACCAACATATTCATTATAAGGAATGTGACGTTGATTTTTCTGTTTACTTTGAAAATGTGGTGGGTGTAACCAAGCCGGATGGTGCGGAACCGATTTTAGTGAAGTTACGTATAGAACGCGGTGAGTATCCATATATAGAGAGCAAGCCTATCCATGCATCTCAGAAAGTAATTTCTGAATACGGAGACGACAAGGATTATGTTTACGTATCTTTATATGTGTATGACAACTTTGAGTTGAGGAGCAAGATCTTGTCATATGGAAGCAAGGTTACAGTCATGGAGCCTAAGAGTTTAAGAGACAAGATGGCTCATGATTTGAGAAAGGCTTTGGAGAATTATCAGGATTAAGCATTATGGGAAGAAGGGTATTTTTATCTGTCTTGGGAGTGGCTTTCTATGAGACTTGCCGATACAGAAAGGATGATTTCACGGGAAGTGAGACTCTTTTTGTACAGAAGAGTTTACTCGAATATCTACAGGAGCAGGAGAACTGGGGAGGAGAAAACGACCTGGTTCTGATGCTCCTGACCGATTTGGCAAGGAAGAACAACTGGGACAGGAATCTAAAGACCCGTTTCTGTGCCAAACTCCAACAGGAGGTAGCGTATCAGGGATTGGAGAAGATATTGCTGGATATGAATCTCTCTTACCGGGATATAGCGATTCCGGATGGCAAGGATAGTGAGCAGATGTGGGAGATATTTGAGGTTATCTTTGATGAACTTCAGGACGGTGATGAACTGTATCTTGACATCACCAACAGTTTTCGTTATCTTCCTATGCTGCTGGTGGTGCTTGTCAACTATGCCAAGTTGCTCAAGAATGTGAAGGTGAAGGCTATCTTTTATGGTAATTACGAAGCACGTGACAAGGAGAGCAACATTGCGCCTATCATGGATCTGCTGCCACTTTCTGTTCTGCAGGACTGGACGTTGGCGGCTTCTGATTATTTGCGATATGGTCAGGTAGAGAAGCTTTTTGAATTGTCAGAGTCTTCACTCATTCCTATCTTGAAGAATACAGAAACACGTACGAAGGACACGGAAAAGTTACGTTCCTTTGTCACGAAGTTGAAGGAGATGGTTGAGGAACGCACCACCTGTCGCGGGTATGCTATTGTGGGCAGTAAGAATGTGAGAAAACTAAAGTGCACAGCTAGTGAAATACAGAAAGTGACGATTGTTCAGCTCAAGCCTATCTTTGAGAAGATCAAGCAGTCGTTGAATGATTTTGATGCCAAGGAGAATGTATTGAACTGTATCAAGGCAGCCAAGTGGTGTTGTGACAATAAACTATATCAGCAGGCTACTACCATGTTGGAAGAAGGTTTGGGTACTTTCCTGTGTTGTCATTATCAGCTTGACTATAAGAACAAGAAGTATCGTGATACTGTATTCAGCTGCATAACTATCAAGACAAAGAAAACGGCTACAGAAGTATTGGATGCAGACAAAGAGCTTGTAGATAAGATCTTGGCTGATGATAGTGTCTGGGGAAACAAGACCTTTGTGACCATCTTACAGAAGGTTGTTGAATTACGCAATGACTACAATCATGCGGGATTCAAGGAAAATCCTTTCACAGCCCAAACGGTAATAGAAAGAATAGAGGAGTTGTTGGATGGTATTGAGGAGGTTTTGTCAGAGATATAGTGTTTGGAAGCACCATTTTAGGTGGCTTTAAGGGCTGTTTAAGGTGGTGCTTTGGTTTTTGGGGATTGGTTTGAATGATTTTTTGTGAAGAGCTGTTAATATTAAGGGATTATTTGCTCAAATATTTAAGAATAATTGGCTTGCATATCTCGAAAAAAAGTCGTACCTTTGCATTCGCTAAGAAATGGTTAAATTTCGGTTAAGAAAAGTGAATATTTCTTTAGTGAAGTTCTTTAACTTATTGATAATCAGTAATGTCTTATAAGGTCGAGTACGAGACCATCTTCCACTACAACAAGGATTAAGACGAATGGTTCACCTGACCATTCTTACCAACTGAAATTTGTACGAGACCATCTTCCACTACAACAAGGATTAAGACCCCTTTGCATCGAAGGTAGCAATATCATCAGTGAGGTACGAGACCATCTTCCACTACAACAAGGATTAAGACTTCCATCACCGGACTGCTTAAACATAGCAATCAGGTACGAGACCATCTTCCACTACAACAAGGATTAAGACAATTCCACACTGTCAGGCAGACTGACAGGATACTTCGTACGAGACCATCTTCCACTACAACAAGGATTAAGACTTTCACGTCATGGTTTTCAGCCAATTTCTTGAAAGTACGAGACCATCTTCCACTACAACAAGGATTAAGACACCTCTGATAAATCAATACCAGTGTGTTCTCTGATGTACGAGACCATCTTCCACTACAACAAGGGTTAAAATTATACAGATACCTTTGGTATTTTATTAGTTGTTTCTTGCTTTTGATAGCTTCTAATCATCTTGAAAGTGTAAAAAGTCAAAAAAAATAGCTAAAAATTTGGTGGTTACTCTCGTTTTTTATGCCTTTGTGGTGGCTATGCTATTGGTATGGAATGTGAATGGTATTCCTCTTTTAAGATGAATAGTTATAATTGATGACCTACTATATCTAATAAGGTGTAAGGTCTGGATTTTCGGTACATAGTTCTTAGCATGTAGTTTCTTGTTAAACTAGGGAACTTTCGTAAAAAACTTTTAAACTGATATGTAATGAGTCAAGAAGAAGTAGATGCAGCTAACAGATTAATCATAGATTTAATCTCTAAATACAGAGTCATCATAGCTGGATGCAGAGATTTCAATGACTATGAGTTGTTGAAAGAGAAGTGTGATTATTTTCTTCAAGATGAAAAGAAGGAAGATGTTGTAATCATCAGTGGTCATGCCTCTGGTGCTGATGCCTTGGGTGAACGATATGCTCAGGAGCGTGGTTTCCAGTTGGAGACTTTTCCGGCTGACTGGAAAGCCCATGGCTGGGCTGCTGGTCCTATCCGTAATGCTAGGATGTCTAGTGCTGCTAATGCACTCATCGCCTTTTGGGATGGGAAAAGCAGGGGTACGAAAAATATGATTGAAACTGCTAAGAACCATAACTTGAAGGTGGTTGTAGTTAGATATTAACAATTTAAAAATTAGATATGGAACAGATGAAAATGAAATGAAGGGAAAAGAGTTATTCGAGATGTCTCTTACTTTTCACGAAGGTAAGGAAGAAGGACAGTTTGGTGTTGACATCAAGGCTAAGAAGGACGGACAGGAGACGGATCTCAAGCTGTTTGATAGTGACTTCATCGGTATGTGTTACAATGGTATGAAATTGGTGTTCAGCCAGATTACTTACCTTTATGTTCAGAGTCTTCATGAAACAGGAAAAATGTCTGATGAAGAGTACAATGCTATCATGGCTCACGCTGGTCAGAAACCACAAGGCGAAGCTGAAAGTGGAGAGTAAGAGTTCATATAGATATATGGAATGATGCAAGGTGCGCATGCCTGGTAAAACTCCATTTAGATATATAATTAAGCTATGTATAGAATCCTACATGTATCTGCAGACTATCTGCTATGTTCTTTGGGGGTTTGAATACATAAAAACAGGAGAACATGTTCTTGTAGGATACTTTGATGATTCTCTGCATGACTTGCTCTCTCTGTTTAAGCTGCAGTTTGACCATGAGTTGGAGGGAAAGGTAATATTCCTTTCTTGAAGTCAGTTTCTCGTCTGTTTTTCGGTATTTAATTAAGTTCGTGTCATTGGGAGAACATTAATTCTGTGAATGCTACATAGAATCTGATGTTTCTTTGATTGACTGTTAACATGATGTTTGATTTTTAAAATAAACTGAGATGAAATATAAAGAGTATTCGGAAGAGGCTTATCAAAGCATTCTTTCTTACGTTATGAAATCTGTAGAGATAGATGAGAATGACCCCTATATCAAGCGTTTATATATTGCAGCTTCAAGGGTGCCAAAATTCTCTATAGAATATAGTTGTGAAGATATATCTCTTGTTATGCCTAAAATTGAAAAGGCAGTGTGGGCGTGGGAGAAAGAGTATACAGAAGGTAATTTCTTTGTTGATGGGGGTGAGAATTGGTGGATGGTAAAGAACCAAGTGGGAACCTTTACCTACACTACCAACCGTCTCTTTATGGATATATGCGATATCAAGGGTATCAAGGAACAGGTAAAGGACGTTATAGATAAATATAGGGTTATTATTTTAGCTAACCGTTATGTTTCTGACTATGAATTTCTGCAGGAGTTTTGTGATCACAATCTTCGGAAAAAGAAGAATATAGTTGTCGTTTCTTGCCATTCTTCAGATTCTGATGCCCTGGACGTGAGATATGCTCAGGACAGAGGTTACGAGCTGGATATATACCCGGATGACCGTGAAACCAATGGAGGGTTTGATGGATTTGACTGTAACTCTCAGATGATTGTGAATGCTGATGGTCTTATAGTCTTATGGGACGGGTTTAATAGAAAGGTAAAGAATGTGATAGAAAAAGCTTGGGAGTATGACATCGAGCTGTATGAATTCAAGATTTAAAATATTACATTATGAAGAAGAGATTCATAAAGAAGAGGAAGGTGGACTTTGATATTTCCAAGGTGCGGTTTAGTTTTTAAAAGAACATAGGCTTTTATCGCTGTTGGCTATCTGACTACGGCGTTTCTCAATTTAGGTGGGATTTATTTCTTGAGCTAAAAGTTTACCAAGTTGGTCCATTATCGAAAAAAACTTCGGAAATGGTGAGCTTCTCGGATTTTGTTTGTATCTTTGCTTCGTCTTTCAGAGTTTTGCCCTTCTATTCATGCAACACTAAGAACCGTGAAATTTCTGATATGACAAAGTGATGAGCAACATTTTGTTGTTCAGGTGTTTATAGAAATAGAATTGTAGTGTTGCGTAATTTGGAGGAAGTTGAATGGAGAATGAGTATTACAAGAACTACAGCTTTATCCCTGCCGAATATGACAGTAGGGGTAGGAGAAAGTGTGATGGCAAGACTTTTCGTGATGTGGTAAAGGAGTTCGAATACGATTTTCACGAGACGTATAGCAGTGAGTATGCACTTAATTTTTATGCAAACTCCCGTACGATGGCACTTTTGGCGAAATCAAATGATGCGGCTCCTTTCCTGATTTACGGAATGGATTTGACTCAGGGAGACTCATTCGATCCGATACAGGACCCTTTTGTCAATCACGAAATGGAGAAGCATAGTCAGCATATTTACGTCTATGGCATTGACTCTGCCTTTATGACTGAGTTTGATGAATATGGTTATCCAGTTTGGGATGAATATGGGGACATCTATCCGTTGACCTTGCTTGTTGACAATGCCATGAGTGATGGGATCGTTCGATTGGCTGTTCCAACAGGCGATGATGGAGATGAAATAGAAATTGCCCCAATAAATATAACACAATTTGAATATGCCTAATGGAAACGAAAGAACAGGAAAGAAACTGGCATCTGGTTCGCAACGATAATGGCGAATGGATAAGTGACGAGAATGTTGTCTTTCTTACGAAGCAGGAAGCAAGGTCGCTCCAGATCAAGGCCAGATTATCAGGTAAGACATTATCTCTTCAGCATGGATATGATGGTGAATTGTGGTGTTATAAGCATGAAATGGATTACATCAACCAAAAATGAATAGTTATGAACAATATCTCTTTATTGGAACCGGGACTTTTAGATGCAGGTCACAGCTTGTATCAATTGCTGAAAGGTGAACAGGCACCATCATGGTGGAAGCCTCTGACAAAAGATCATGAGCTTTATATTGAAATCAGAAAGAAGAACGTGATTGACGTTTATTATTATGGGGGTAGAATGGCTGAAATATCTTATGATAGGTTCAGCAAGAAAGTCGTGGCTAAGGCTCATCCAAAATATTTAGGATATACTGATGTTAAGGATGAGAACTATTATAGAAGAAGCGTTGGCAAAGGTGGCAAGGAACAATTTACACCCATCTATCAGGATTGCCAGAATTGGTTGGAATCAAGAGTGGAGGAACTCAAGGAAAATATCAGAAATATTTATTCTCAATCTGAAAATGGAGAGAGTACCAAGGAGAAATTCATTCAGGGAAAATTAATAACGGAAGGACGTGATAAATATCTGGATTCAGAATTTGCTCATCGTTTTCACGATCATGAGAAGGAGACTATCAGGATTGATATGGTAAAGATAGAGGATAACCGTATCATTTTTGAAGAACTTAAAAGAATTGGTGATAGCCGTTTGCGAACTAAGAATGGTGAACCGGAAATCTTGACCCAGATCAGAAATTATCGGGAGTTTCTTCAATGTAATAAAGACCGTCTTGCTGCGTATTACAAAATGTTATATCGCATTAAAAAGGAGCTGGACCTCCCTGTTCCTTCTGTTGATGACGTTGATAGTCTTACTGTTGACCCTGAGCCACAGTTGTTGATAGCTTGCAACTACAAGAAAGATACTGAAGGTCGTAAGAAACGTATAGACGATATAGAGAGAATCTTATCATCAGCACATATTAACTACCGTATCGATAATTTCGTATGAATATCAAGGTTTATCGCGGCACCCATCAGATAGGTGGGTGTGTGACGGAATATGAATATCAGGGTAGGCATTTGTTTGTTGACTATGGCGAAGAACTGCCTGGTGGTCCTCAGACTGGAGATTTACAGGTTGAAGGATTAACGTATGGCGATATATCCAAGAGTGCCTTGCTGATTACTCACTATCATGGGGATCATATTGGCTGTATCCCAAAACTGCCGAAAGACCTGCCTATTTTCATGGGTAGAATCAGTCGTGATATTCAAATGGAACTTTCTAACCGTCTTCTGATGGTTGATGGTTTTCACCGGAATATGTCTGAACGTCTGAAAACTGTTCATACTTTTGAGCCAGGCAGACCTTTCAGCTGGGGGAGTTTTCACATCATGCCTGTTACTGTGGATCACTCTGCTTTTGATGCTTATGCTTTTAAGATAGAGGCAGGTGGTATTAGTGCCTTTCATACTGGTGATTTCCGCACTCATGGTTTTAGAAGTGGCAGGTTATCAGATGTCATCGAGAAATTTGTTGGCAAGGTGGATTATGTGGTCTGCGAAGCAACCAACATTTCTCGGCCTCTTGCTGCCAGTCAATCTGAGCATGATTTACAGAAGGAGTACCAGGAGTTATTTAAAGAGAACACAGGCAATATTGTATATGCTTCATCTACCAACATAGATAGGCTGTTTGGTTTGTATCATGCCGCAAAGAATGCTGGGCGAGTGTTCATTATAGATGAGTACCAGAAGAAAATAATGGATATTGTTACTCAGCGGGATTCCTTGTGGAGTAAATCAAGGCTGTATCAGTTTTCGGAGCATTACAAGCCGTTTGTTCTTTCTGTGTTAAAAGGCGAATTCTGGATGAATGATAGATTCAAGGACCTTCTGGAGGAGAAAGGTTATGTGTTGATGGCTCGCTCTAATCCTAGGTTTGACAGTTTGATCAAAAGGATTCCCGGTGAGAAGCAGGTGTATCTGTCTGTGTGGGATGGCTATGTTGATAAGAGCAAGGCTGCCTACAATGAGCAGTTGGCAAAATCTCTAGGAAAAGGCTATTTACGCATGCATACCAGTGGTCATTGCGACATGAATAGTTTGCGCGAGGTATTCCGGTTGTTGCATCCCAAGGCCATTGTTCCCATCCATACGGAGAAGCCGGAAGACTTTGCACAGTTGTTTGGTGACGAGTGGTCTGTTGTGGTGCTGAATGATGGAGAGAGCATCTCTTCCATATCGTCGGGAACTGCAGATGCTCATGATTCCAAGGTTGTATTAAAGAAATAGCAAAATGAAGATACTGCATCTTTCAGATACTCATGGCTTGCATCATAGATTAGATGATATGCCAGAAGCTGATGTCATCGTTCACAGCGGTGACATCAGTAACAGTGGCACGGAAGAAGAGGTGCTTGACTTTCTGAACTGGTTCATCGAGTTGCCCTATCCGCACAAAATCTTTGTAACGGGCAACCATGATCTTTGTCTATGGGAGGCAGAGGGGATAGAGGACTTGCCTGATAACATTCATTTCCTTCAGGACAAGGGTGTAGAGATAGGTGGCGTGAAGTTTTTCGGAATAGCCTACAATCATTCCGAAGCCATGATACCGGCAGATACGGATATTGTTGTGACACATGAACCGCCAGTCATGATTCTGGATCAGTCTAGTGGCATTCATTGGGGAAATGCTCCATTACGAAACAGAATATTTGAGGTTAGTCCCAAATATCATCTCTTCGGTCACGCCCACCAGGATTATGGCACAGTGGAGCAGGAGGGTATCATCTTTTCTAATGCGGCACTACTTGATGACATGAACCGATTGGTCAGAATGCCAAGACTATTCTCATGGGGTACTTAGGTCTATAGGTATATGTTTTTTCTTCTTTGTTGCTTATATCATTGAAATGATACCACTTCAACCAGTCTTTTCCTATTAAAGACATAACTATTTTGCTACTCATATATAGGATGGTGTGTATTTTTACCATACCAAAGTTCATCAATTTGTTTCAGATGATTGTATCTGCTATTATGAAGCAGTTGGCTCTCTTATGGCTATCAAAATAGCAGTAGGAAAAGCTTGTGAATAGAAAAAGTCCTCCAATTCTTTGCATATGTGATATTTTTTGTTTAGTTTTGCAGAAAAATTAGATAGAACATGAGATTACGTATTGAAAACATCAATAAGATCAAAGAAGCAGATATAGCCTTGAATGGTTTGACTGTGATCGTGGGGGAGAATGATATGGGCAAAAGTACCATAGGTAGAGCATTCTTTTCTACTATCAAGGCTGTCTCTAATATGAGAAGTTTGAGCAAAGAAAGTTCTGCCAACAAAGCTTCTAAGCACATTGATTCTTTATATAAGCACTTCTATGGGAAAAACATAATAGAAGGTGCTATGGATCTGTTGCCTCGTGTCAAATCTGAAATGGAAAGAATATGTCTGGATGAAGCTGAACGAAATGCTTTTCTGACTCATCTGAATGCTAGAATCGATGAGATTGATTTGTCTCCTCGCCAAAAGTCATTGCTCAAAGAAGACATCGTGAATATTCGGATTTGTTATGATCAGGTGGATAATCCTGCTGCTGTATTGAAAACGGAGTTGGCTTATCTCGTTGAATCAGAGTTTTTGGGGCAGTTCTGTTCTTCTAAGTCTGATTTTACCTGTGTTATGTTTGATACTGAAGAAGAGGGAAGTTTGGTATTTAAGGCTAAGAATAATCAAGTGACTGACGTCTCCTTTTCTGAAAGGGGATTCTATGAGGATATCACTTATGTTGAGTCCCCACTGTACTTCCATCTACTTGATAGCTTAAGAAATTCTGTTGCTTATCGGGAGATGAAGTCTGTTCCTGGATATAGACCAATGGTTCCTGCTCATGTGAAAGACTTTGTAGATAAGGTTTGGAACTTCCAGAGCTTCCATGCTCAGCCAAGTCTGTTTGAACCTCAATCGAAGGAATATCACACAGAGGATATCATTCATGGTTCGTTTGCTTATGATAAGAGTTCACGTAGTATCGTTTATCAAAAGGATGGTATGAAAATCAAGCCTATCAATGTGGCTTCTGGTATCAAGAGCTTTGGCGCCTTGCAGCTTCTGCTTGACGGTTATTGTATCTCTAACAACCGTCCTCTGATATGGGATGAGCCTGAGAATCATCTGCATCCTCAGTGGCAGGTGGAGTTTGCGAAGGTTATTGTTCAGATTGTTAATTCCGGTATTCCGATGATGATCAGTACTCACAGTCCGTATTTCCTGCAAGCCGTAAGATATTATTCAGCAATGTATAGTATCGAGAAGTATGTGAACTACTATATGGCTGAGTTAGACAAAGATGATATGGTAAGCATGAAGGAGGTTACTGATGACTTGAATCAGGTATTTCTTACTTTGGCTGAGCCTTTGAATCAAATCATGAACGTGGATGAAGTAAGGGGGAAACTGAAATGAAAGTTGCCAGTGAATTAATGTCGTATTTGGTGAAAGATAAGCATTTCTCCCTTTACTCTGTCTGTGAACTGCACAAACCTTGTGCTACGACTCCCCGGTGCTCTTTGGAGCCAGCAAGACGATTTGTGAATTTTGATGATGTAAAGACGGCCTACTGCAAGGAACACCAGATGATTTCCTGTGCTTCGGTAGATGGTTTGGCTGAAAAGAACGAAAAGCTGTTGTTCGTTGAAATTAAGGGGTGGGCTGACTTTCTGCAGTATCAAAAGAAAAATGTTGAGGAAAAGATTGCAAAACAGGTATCAGGCTATGATTTCATCAAAAAATTGAAAGATAGTATAGATATCTGCAATGATTATGCATCCAATGTAAATTTTTGTAATGCAGATAATCTTGCATATATCATAGTAACGGATATTGATATCAAAGAGCAGCCTCTTCAGGCTTTCCAGAGTAATTTGATGGCATTGGCTCAAACATCTTCTTCTCTCGAAGTGCTATGTAATAAATATATGATGTCAAAAATTTGTTCTATAAAGGAAGTGCATACGTACTATAAGCAGTGTAAAGAATTGGATTCTTTCATTGATAATAGTCTCTAGGATTTGACATAAGGTAAACTAACGTTCTATTCCTGATCAGATGTTTTTCCTTTATATAATAGTGCCAAGAAAACCCAAAGGTCTTTTGCCTTTGGGATGAATTGGCACTATTATATAAATATCGTCAAAAATCTCATTCTACAACATTCCTGCCATATATAATGGCAGATAGATCACTCCATCCTTCTCCTCTACATCACCTGGGTGAAGCACATACGTTTCGGCAAGCATAGGAGCAAATTTGGCCCTTAGCTTATTAAGAGAGGTCGTGGTAAAGCTTTTACCTGATTTCACTTCTATAGGAGAGATGTTATGCCGATTCGTGATGACAGGCTTAGGAATCTCTTACCTATTCGGCGTGCTCCATCTATCATCAAAGCAGATTTTCCTTGAGAATTCTGCTTCCATTGCGGCATTTCATTATATATTTTTCTCTTCATAATTATCTGTTTATCACGTTATGACGACCTATCTTTGCCCTATTTCTCACGTTTTGATGAGATAATAGTAGGCTATTTCTCACGTTTTGACGATTTTTTATGTTGTAAAGATACAAAAAAATGCCTTAAGTTATTCACCTAAGTCTTCTTTTTACATTATATTAACCTGTAATTTACAAATATTCTTTAAGAAACTGTCCTATTCATAGATTTCAAAAAGACTGATGGTAACAAAGAACATATATACAAATTGCTTCTTCGCTAAAAAGTTGCTTACTGAGTTAATGGTTAAGGCTATACTATCGGTCATATGTCCAAAATTAGCTGAATGTTGAGAAAAATAGTTGCTCTGGAGAAAATATTTTCAACCTGTGAAATGAACTTTCATAGCTACCCCGTAACTTTGCACCAGAATACAGAATCAGGCACAAAGTATATGAGTGTCAATTGTTTTACTTTTAAAATATCAGACAGATGAATACGGCATTAAAGATGAAATTGGAGGAAATGAACAGACGTTTGAATGAGGCTCTTGATACTGACCTCTTCGAAGAATCTGAGTCTGAATTTAATGAATTTCAGGCTGAGGTAGATTCCTTTGAGAGAGAGTTGGAGGAGATATCGGAGTTCAGGCAGGATCATCTGCAGCTTTCTGAGCTGAAGAAGATTGGTGCCATCCAGAAGAAAATCCGGCAGGTGAAGAATGGGTATAATTTTTATGACCCTGAGTATGAGAGAAGTGTTATGTTTCCTAATGGTGAGGACGAAGAAGAGGATGATTTCTTCATTTAAAGATGACTGATGGGAAACAGACCTTATTTGAGAACCATATTGGGAGGAACTGACTTCAAAAGTCTTTCCCTCATGGAGAAAATTATATGTATTAATGTAGTGCTATTATGGTTATGCAAACATCATGTAAGAAAGGTATGGAGCAGATGGACTTGCTCCAAGCCTTCGAGATTATCGTAGACAAGGCCAAGGGTTCTTCACTTGGTGAGAAGTTCTATCAGGAGGCAGACCCATATCTTGGATTTGTTTCTGACAAGTTGTGTATCTCCAAGCGTGCCAGTGCCATCATGGCATTGTTTGCCGACAGGTGTGATGACAATCACATCCAGTTTTCTGACTATACGGATTTTCTGGATTGCAGAATCCTTAGCTTGCTTCGATATTCCAAGGAGACAGAGGAACTTGTTGACAAGGAATATGTCTGCCGGAGTAAGGATGAAGGTCTTTACTACTGCATCCCCATGGAGGTGATGGAGGCATTTCAGCAGAATCAACGTTATATACCCTCTGATGTGGAGGAGCTTACAGCCAGGGAATTGTTTGACAAGTTCAATGAACTGTTCACAAAATGCCGTCGCAGGAAACTTGACAGGCAAATATTGAAAAAGAAGCTCAGGGCATTGGTTCGCAAGAATGAGAACCTGGCTTTTGTCAAGGCCATGTCTTCATTTGACATAGATGTGGAGGATACAGAATTTTCTCTTTTTCTGTTGTTCTGTACACTCTTTGTCATAAATGGTGATGACGATATCCGCTATCACGACTTGGAATTTCTCTACGAGGAGGGAGAGGCTGCCTGGAGATGGGCAAAGAGAGGCTTGAGCCAAGGTGACCATTTGTTCTTAGTGGAGAAGTTTATCGAGTATACCAATGATGATGGCTTTGTGGACAGGGAGTCCTTCAAAATTACAGACGATGCCAAGAAACTGCTCTTCTCAGAACTCAACCTGTCTTCCATGCGTGGTGTCCGGCCGAAGGGAGGGATGTTGTCATTTGAGGACATCAAACCCAAGCAACTGTTCTACAACAGTAAGGAACGAAAGCAAGTTGATGAGCTGGCAACACTCTTGGAGGAAGAGCACTACCAGAGTATCAGAAATCGTCTGAGGGAAACCAATTTCAGGAGTGGCTTTGCTTGTCTTTTCTATGGCGCGCCTGGTACTGGCAAGACGGAGACTGTTCTTCAGATAGCCAGGAAGACAGGGCGTGACCTGATTCAGGTGAACGTGTCAGAGGTTAAGAGCATGTGGGTTGGCGAGAGCGAAAAGAACATCAAGGGTATCTTCGATGACTATAAGCAGAAGGTGAAGCAATCTGTCAAGGCTCCTATCCTGTTATTCAATGAGGCTGATGCTATCATCGGCAAGCGTCAGGTGGGAGCGGAAAGAGCTGTGGAGAAGATGGAGAACAGTATTCAGAACATCATCCTTCAGGAGATAGAGCAGCTGGATGGTATTCTCATCGCCACAACCAACCTCGCAGAGAACATGGACAAGGCTTTTGAGCGTCGTTTCCTCTATAAAGTGAAATTTGAGAAGCCTGATTTGACTTGCCGTTCACAGATTTGGCAAGCGATGATACCTTCTTTGGAGGATGCTGATGCTTCTTTCCTTGCTGCCCGCTATGATTTCAGTGGTGGTGAGATTGAGAATATTGCCCGTCATTACACCATTCAGACCATTTTGCATGGTAGCCCGGAGAAGATGGTCAAGTCTCTTACCGAGTTTTGCGAGAGCGAGAGGTTGGAAGGTACCAAGACCAAGAGAAAGATAGGATTCTAATGTATAATTAAAATTAAATATCCCCTATGGAGAAGTATATATTTTTGGATTTCGATGGAGTGCTCAATACTCCTAAAGGCAAGTTTGATCAGAAAGCGATAGGCAAGTTACGCCGCTTGTTGGAAAGATGTGATGCCAAGGTCATCATTTCTTCCACCTGGCGATTGCAAGGCGTGGAGTACATACGGCAATTATGGAAGGAGTATCTTTTGCCAGGTGAGGTTACTGACTTGACTCCTTCATGTAATTCCATCACTTTCAGTAGTGCAGACGGTACAAAAGAGTGGCAATGCTTACATGAGGCAAAAGGATTGGAAATCGCAGAATGGTTGAGATTGAATGCCAAGGAGCCTTATCGTTATGTCATTTTAGATGATGAAGAGGATATCCTGTTCAATCAACGTGAACATCTTGTGAAAGTTGATGGTAGCAAAGGTCTTGATAAGGCTGATGTGAGAGTTGCAATTCAAATCTTAAATACCAAAGAGATCTCTCAAATGAAACGTTGGTTTTATGGTGCCCTAAAATTTATTGCGGTCTATATCCTTATGGTGATGCTTTTCATGGCTTATTTTTACTGGTATCCAGAAAAAGAGATGAACAACATGAATCGTCGTGCCCTTATGTACCAAGAGTGTTTGCGTAATCATTTTCATTGGCAAAAATAACAGCTTCTACAATAATTTATATGAAATCTCGTTTCTAAGATAAACAATTATAGCTTATAATGTGATGAATGATATAATCAATATTCTAAACCAAGTTCGAATAGTTTCACGAAAAATAAAAGAACAAAGAAAAGAAAAGTTTGAGCGTGGTGAAAATTATAATATTTTCAATGATTTGGGCTTCATGTCAGATGAAGTCCATCTACACTCTATGTTTTTGGCAAACCTGCTGAATCCAAAAGGAAGTCACGGACAAAGAGGAAAATTCCTTGAGGCATTTTTGAAAATGCTACAAAAATCGTTTCCTGCAATATCTGCAGATAGTTTAGAATTAGACACGGCTGTCGCTTCTGTAGAAGTAGAGAAATATATAGGTAGGCAGACAGATAGTGAAGGCGGCAGAATAGATATTTATCTTACCGATGGCAAGCATAGTATAATCATAGAAAATAAAATCTATGCAGGTGACCAACATCATCAGATGCTAAGATACTGGAATTATGGAATGTCACAAAAAAGAAACGATACGGAAAAATCATTTGTATTGATTTATTTGACATTGGATGGTTGTTCTCCTTCAAAAGACTCTTTGGGTGAAGACTTAAAGGAAAATGATATAGTTTGCTTATCCTATAAGAGTGATATTAGAGGATGGCTTGATCGTTGCGTGGAGTTGGCTTCAAGAACTCCGCTCGTGAGAGAAACTATCAATCAATATATTAGTACTATTGACATATTAACAAATAACGTTATGGAAGATAATAAGGAACTATTAGATATTTTAAGCAAAGAAGAAAATTTAGATGCAATTTATGATATTGCAAACAATAAAAATATTGTTGTAAACAGATTTATAAACGAAGTGTTTATTCCTAAATTAAGAGATTTAGCTGAAAGCAAAGGGTTGACTATGGGAGATAATTGTACAGAGAATTGGATGGAAGAATCGTGGGCAGGAGCATCATTTTATAATCCAAAATGGAAGTATCTTAAACTTGCTTTCGAGTTTGAACATAAAGGCTTAGGTTTTTTAATCTTTGGCTTTCGACCAAAAGATGAAGAAGGTGTCAAGCGTGAAGATGTAAAAGACTGGGAAAAAGTTCAAAAAAACTATTCCACAAAAGATGTCAATAATCAAAGTTGGATTTGGAAAAATTTTAATGGAAATCAATATTGGGATAATGCCTCAGGGATAAAAGACTTACTGAACGGTAAAACTTTAAATGATTTCTCAATAATGTTTGACGAAGCTATAGATAGTGTCAAGGGACTGGATATTTAGTCCCTTGACAAAAGAACGTTGATGGGTTGCCTTTCAAAGATACTTACTTGCAAGAATTTTTATTCTTTCCTTTACCTCTTCCCTTAGCCATTGTGGTTCCAGTACTTCCATGGTGTCCATGTTGGAGAAAATCTCCTGTTCGAAATCAAACTCTGGTTTCAGGTGATACTCAAAGAT
>OBTM01000097.1_pt1 | contig 16599 bp, 22 predicted proteins | sample 1494911 | NCBI WGS metagenome assembly OBTM01 (sample SAMEA3360697, study PRJEB22359) | human gut metagenome | biome: ENVO:urban biome; feature: ENVO:human-associated habitat; material: ENVO:feces | place: Bangladesh | collected 2011 | reverse complement strand
TAAAAACGAAATCAGAAAATGGCAACGATTGAGGAAAGAAAGCAACAGCTGGAAACCAAGCTGAAGAAAATGGCAGAGGACAACGTCGTTGTGGAACCAGCAACGACTCCCAACTCCTTCGACCCGACCGATGAAGCTGCGCCTTTGCCTGAAACATCACGAGAGGAGGAAAGAGTTCCGAAAGAGGCAAAGACGTTAAAAGAGAAATTTGCAGAAGAAACTGAGGAGGAAACTGGGAAGACAAGGGATAAGGAAACAAGAAGAGAAAGTAATCCGAGAATGGAAAAGCCCATCAGGCTATCCCTTTCCATCGAGGAGTACCGTTCCCTGTACTTTCGTCCCGTCCGTTCCCAAATGCGGACAGCCTTCTCCATTAATCTGGAAACGCTGCAGAACCTGCGCAACGTGTTGCAGGACTTGGGGGAGCGTGTTTCCATAGCCGCATATATAGACAACATTCTTCGGGAACACCTGCGTGAACATTTGGAATTGCTCAACAGTGCGGCAGCAAAACAAAGACGCAAGACAACAATAACACTATGATGGAAACAATACTTTTCAGTTTTATACTGATACTCATCATCATTTGGATAATGCTGGGTATCCTGTACTTCTATATGCGGTATGTATCTCCGTATGGCATCCTTATCAAGAAAAATAAAAAGGGCAATGAGCAGACTAAGGAGAATGAAGCGACGAAGAAAAAAGACGGACAAAAAGGAGAAGGAACAGAAGATCAAGCCGAGTTTGTACTGATTGGCAAAAGCCGTTCCACTTCTCCTATTATCCCACAAGTTCCCTCTGCTTCATCATTAGAAAATTCAAAGCAGAATAGTAATAATTTTGTACCGCAAAACTCCGAAAATAAAGATGACATAAAGGAAGAGGATAACGAGATGGAGGTTAACTACGAGATGGAAAGAGAGGACGAAAACGAGGTTGCTCGCGAGGAGCTGAGTCTGCCCATTGAGTCCGCATCTGAAGATGGCGAGGTATCCAGTCAATCTATCCTCGCACGTGACTTAGGTCGCATGAGAAAGTGGCGTAAGAACAGTGATGAGGTAGATGATGCCGAAGTCGAGGAAATTGTCGGTCAACTTAAAGGCACTGACTTTATGGAGAAATACAAGGAGTATGTCGCCAAAATGCAAGGTGAGCAGTCCATATTGCTGGATAAAATCCGAAGCGCAGAGGAAGGAGAAGAGCAGACAGATGAATTGTCCACTTTCGATGCCTCCAGAAAGAACTCTTCTGACAATCTGATGACGGAAACTGACGATATGGGCGAGCGTCCACTGTCATACTATCTGTAAGACTAATGTTTTTATTCATATTGTAAAGTGATGCGGGGGTGGCTCAAAAGTAAAACAATCTGCCAATATCTGTCATACGATAAAACCGAGCTACCCCTTGCCACTTTCACCCTAAAAAGAAAATAATTTGTTTAACAACTTAAAATAAAAACAGCAATGAACAACAAAAAGAAAATCACAATGCTGCTCCTGATGGCTGCCACCACCGTAGGAGCTTATGCGCAGGGCAATGGAATGGCGGGCATCAACGAAGCCACAAAGATGGTAACCAGTTATTTTGACCCCGGTACCAAATTGATTTATGCCATCGGCGCCGTGGTGGGCTTGATAGGAGGAATAAAAGTCTATAACAAGTTCTCTAGTGGCGACCCCGATACGAGCAAGACCGCAGCCTCTTGGTTCGGTGCGTGTATCTTCCTCATCGTGGCTGCCACCATCCTACGTTCTTTCTTCTTGTAACAATGGCTGAGTGGGAAATCAACAAAGGTGTAGGTCGGACGGTGGAGTTCAAGGGCTTGAAGGCGCAGTACCTATTCCTCTTTGCAGGAGGATTGCTTGCCGTCTTCATCCTCGTGGTCATTCTTTATCTCTGTGGAGTGAGCCAGATAGCCTGTCTGGTCATAGGCGTAGTGGGTGCCACCCTCGTGGTGTGGCAAACGTTTGCCATGAACCGAAAGTATGGGCAATACGGACTCATGAAAAAGGGAGCCGTGAGAATGCACCCACGCTACCTTTTGAACCGCCGGACGGTCTATAACCTTATCCGTAACCTTCAACCCAAAAGAAAGAAGCAATGAGAAACAACAGTAAGATAACTACCTTGGAATCGAAGTTCCCACTGCTCTCCGTAGAGCAGGGCTGCATGGTGAGCAAGGACGCAGATATTACGGTCGCCTTCCGTTTGGAACTACCCGAACTCTTTACCGTCACTTCTACAGAATACGAGGCAATGCACTCTGCCTGGCATAAGGCAATCAAGGTACTACCCAATTACAGCATCGTACACAAGCAGGACTGGTTTATTAAGGAGGACTATCAAGGAAAGCTCTCCGATGGCGGACTGAGTTTCCTTGCCCGTTCCTCTGAAAGGCACTTCAACGAGCGTCCCTATCTACACCACTCGGTCTATCTCTTCCTAACCAAGACGAACAAGCATCGTATGGCACAGCAGAGCAACTTTTCTTCGCTTTGTCGTGGACATCTGCTGCCCAAGGAAATTACCAACAAAGATGAGGTGATGAAGTTCATGGAAGCCGTAGACCAGTTCGAGCGTATCATCAACGATACCGAGCAGATAAGGATTGTCCGCATGACTGAAGATGAGTTAGTTGGCACAAATGAAAAGGGCGGCCTGCTTGACAGGTATTTCTCTCTTTCAGAAGAGGGACATGCCTCATTGGAGGACATCCGTCTGGGCGCAGACCTTGTGCGCGTGGGCGACAATATGCTTTGTCTACACACACTCTCCGACACGGATGACCTACCGACAACGGTCAGCACGGACAGCCGATACGAACGGCTATCCACTGACCGATCGGATTGCAGGTTGTCCTTCGCCGCTCCCGTAGGGCTGATGTTACCCTGTAACCATATCTATAACCAGTACCTCTTCATCGAGGATAGTGATGTCAACTTGGAACGCTTCGAGAAGCAGGCAAGGAATATGCACTCGCTGGCACGCTACAGCCGTAGCAACCAAATCAACGAGGAGTGGATACAGGAGTATCTCAATATTGCCCACTCACAGGGACTGACCTCTATCCGTGCCCACTTCAATGTGCTGGCATGGAGTAGCGATAAGGAAGAACTTCGCCAGATCAAGAATGACGTGGGCTCTGCACTTGCTCTTATGGAATGCCACCCACGTCACAACACCATTGATGCGGCAACGCTCTACTGGGCGGGTATACCTGGCAATGCGGCAGACTTTCCTGCAGAAGAGTCATTCTATACTTTCATCGAGCCTGCCCTCTGCTTTTTTACCTCTGAGACGAACTACAAGGATTCGCTCTCTCCCTTCGGTATCAAGATGGCAGACCGCCTTTCAGGAAAGCCCGTCCACTTAGACATATCGGATTTACCGATGAAAAAAGGAGTCATTACCAACCGTAACAAGTTCATCTTGGGTCCTTCGGGTAGTGGCAAGTCTTTCTTTACCAACCACATGGTACGCCAGTATTACGAGCAGGGAGCGCATGTCCTCTTAGTTGATACGGGAAACTCATATCAGGGCTTGTGTGAACTTATCCACCGCAAGACCAAGGGTGAGGACGGTGTGTATTTTACCTATACCAATGAAAATCCGATATCCTTCAACCCTTTTTATACGGATGATTACTTCTTCGATGTAGAGAAAAGGGAGAGTATCTGCACATTATTACTTACACTTTGGAAAAGTGCTGATGAACATATCACCAAGACCGAAGCAGGCGAACTCGGTTCTGCCGTCAATGCCTATATCGAACTTATCAGGACGGATCATACCATCGTTCCCTGCTTCAATACCTTCTATGAGTATCTGAGGGACGTGTACCGAAAGGATATGGAAAAGCGTGACATCAAGGTAACGCTCTCGGACTTCAATATCAACAACCTCTTGACGACATTGAAGCAATACTATCGTGGTGGTCGATATGATTTCCTGCTGAACTCGGACAAGAACATCGATCTACTCTCCAAACGCTTCATTGTCTTTGAGATTGACCAAGTGAAGGACAACAAAGACCTCTTTCCTGTGGTAACGATTATCATCATGGAAGCCTTCATCAATAAGATGCGCCGATTAAAGGGTATCCGCAAGATGATACTCATTGAGGAAGCGTGGAAAGCCATTGCTTCGGCAAACATGGCAGACTACATCAAGTATCTCTATAAGACGGTGAGAAAGTATTTCGGGGAAGCCATTGTCGTGACTCAGGAGGTGGACGATATCATTCAATCACCCATTGTCAAGGAGAGTATCATCAACAACTCCGACTGCAAGATATTGCTCGACCAAAGAAAATACATGACCAAGTTCGATGGTATACAGGCGATGCTCGGCTTATCTGAAAAGGAAAAGAGCCAGATACTCTCCATCAACCAGAACAATGACCCGAACCGACTCTACAAGGAGGTGTGGATAGGGCTGGGCGGTATGCAGAGTGCCGTCTATGCTACGGAAGTGAGCATGGAGGAATACCTGACCTACACCACGGAGGAAACCGAGAAGGTGGAGGTGATGAACAGGGCAGCACAGCTTGGTGGAGATATCGAAACGGCTATCCGCCAGCTTGCCAACGAGAAAAGAAACAATAAAAAGAAATAAGTAATAAGTAATAAACATCAAAACTATAGCAACAATGAAAAAGTACATTTTCATGGCTCTCTTAGGATTGAGCCTTTCAGTTCCCAAAGCTCACGCACAGTGGACGGTCTATGATCCGGGTAACTTTGCCGGCAACATTGCCAATACGGTCAAGGAGATTGCCACCGCCTCGAAGACAGTAAAGAATACCTTGGACGGATTCAAGGAGGTGGAGAAACTCTACAACGACACCAAAAAGTATTACGATGCCCTAAAGAAGGTGAATAACCTTATAGGAGATGCCTATAAGGTCAAGGAGTGTATTCTTATGGTGGGCGACATCTCGGAGATTTACGTCACCTCGTATAAGAAGATGCTCTCGGACAAGAACTTCCGTCCGACGGAACTTGCCGCAATGGCTTCGGGCTACACCAAGCTTCTGGAGCAGAGCGGTGAAAGCCTGAAGGAACTCAAGTCAATCGTCAAGAGTAATGTCTTCTCCATGAGCGACCACGAGCGCATGCAGCAGATAGACCGTATCTATACCACACTGAGGGAATACCGCTCGCTTGTATCCTACTACACAAGGAAAAACATCTCCGTGAGTTATGTGCGTGCAAGGGAGAAGAACGACCTTGCCTCTGTCAAGGCACTCTACGGCAACACGGCAAGCAGATACTGGTAATTCCACAGACTAAAAAAAACTTGAAAAAACTTTCATAAAACACTTTTGCTTATGGATTTTGCCAGTTTACATGAGCTGCTCCGCTCAACCTATGACGAGATGATGCCGCTTTGTGCCCAAATGACGGGCATTGCCAAAGGCATTGCAGGCTTGGGTGCGCTCTTTTATATTGCTCTTCGGGTGTGGGCTTCCATTGCCCGTGCCGAGGCGATAGACGTTTTCCCTTTGCTCCGTCCCTTTGTCTTGGGCTTCTGCATCATGTTCTTCCCGACTGTCGTACTGGGTACGATGAATGCCGTTCTCTCGCCTGTAGTGCAGGGAACGGAGATGATGGTACACCAGCAGGAGGGGAACCTTGCAGAACTTACTGCCAAGCGGGACAAGTTGCAGGAGGAAGCCTACCTGCGCAATCCCGAAACGGCCTACTTGGTGTCCAACGAGAAGTTTGACCAGAAGATAGAGGAAATGGGCATCATCGGTCCGGAAGATGCCGTAACGATTGCGGGGATGTATGCCGAGCGTGCTGCCTATCAGACCAAGCAATGGATTATGAAGATGGTACACGACCTTTTAGAACTTCTGTTCCATGCTTCGGGACTCATCATCGACACGCTTCGCACCTTTATTCTGATAGTCCTTTCGATACTCGGACCTATCGTGTTCGGCATAGCCGTATGGGATGGTCTTGCAGGCTCACTTACGGCTTGGTTCTCCCGCTATATCTCTGTGTACCTGTGGCTGCCTGTGAGCTCTATTCTTACGGCACTGCTTACCAAGATACAGGTGCTGATGATGCAGAAAGACATCGATGCGCTCAGCGATCCGAACTATCTGCCTGATTCGGGAACGTGGTATTACATCGTCTTCTTCCTTATCGGTATTGTGGGCTACTTCTGTGTACCTACCGTGGCAGGGTGGATTATTGAAGCTGGTGGCGGTATTGGCTCCTACGGACGCAATGTCAACCAGACTGCACAGCGTGGCGCACAAGGTGCATACACTGGCGGCAAGGCTGCCATGGCAGGCGCAGGTGCCGCTGTGGGAAATGTCGGTGGACGCATCAAGGGAGCGCTGCTCAAAGGAAAATAGAAATGGAGCAACTATGCTTAATTAATCAACAGGTATAAAAGAAAAAAAATGGAATTCAAATCACTTAATAATATAGAGACCTCATTCAGACAGATACGGCTCTATGCCTTTGTCTTTGCCATCGTATGTGTGGTAGTAAGCGGTTATGCTGTCTATGCCTCGTACAGCTTCGCCAAGGAGCAGCGGGAGAAAATCTATGTGCTTGACCAGGGAAAGTCGCTCATGCTGGCTCTCAGTCAGGATGCAAGTAGAAACCGTCCCGTGGAGGCAAGGGAACATGTCCGCCGTTTCCACGAACTCTTCTTTACCATTGCACCCGACAAGGATGCCATCGAGAGGAACATGGAGCGTGCCTTCCTGCTATGCGACAAGTCGGCTTTCAACTATTACAAGGACTTGGCAGAGAAGGGGTATTATAACCGTGCCATATCGGGTAATATCAATCAGCGCATAGAGGTGGACTCTATCCACTGCAACTTTAATACTTACCCTTATGCGGTAACTACCTATGCACGGGAGTTTATCGTCCGTCAGAGTAACGTTACAGAGCGCAGTCTTGTTACGACCTGCACGCTGCAGAACTCAGTCCGTTCGGACAACAACCCGCAAGGCTTCCTGATGGAGAACTTCCTCGTCAAGGAGAACAGAGACATACAGACTTATAAGCGATAAGGCTATGGCAAGAAAAGTAAACTATTTGCTCGCTCACCATTATCTGAGATTTCACCTTTGGCTCCGTCATTGGTGTGAAAGGCTCACGATAAGGCAGCGCAAGGCTATCGTCTATGGGCTGAGCTTCATCTATCTGCTCTGCTCACTCTGGATGATAGCGCAGTTTTTCCTTCCTCCAAAGAAGGAAAAACTACCCATCCCCACGGGAAAGCTGACGGACAGTCCGATACAGACGGACAGTACTTTACAAAGGTTACACGGTAATTTTCATCTACAACATCATCAAACAATCAAAGAAAATGGATAATAAACAGAAAGAACAAATGAAGAAAGGCTTGGTCTTCGGAGGTCTGGGACTGCTGTTTGCCCTTTCAATGTGGTTTATCTTCGCACCTTCGGGCAAGGATAAGACAGCTGCGGAGCAGGGACTCAATGACAGCATCCCGCAGGCAACGACAGAAAAGCTCACCGAAAACAAGCTCAAAGCCTACGAATTAGGCGACAAGGCACACGAGGAAGAACAGAGCCGCGAGGAGATGGGCAAGCTGTCGGACTATTTCGCACAGAACACAGCCCCCTCAGAAGCGCAGCGTGAGGAGGCGGCTGCATCGACAGCGAAGATAGAAAGCTCCATGCATCGCTATGAGGAGAATAATCGCCTCTTAAACTCCTTTTACGCTCCCGATCCATACGAGCAGGAGCGTGAAGCCTTGCGCTCGGAAATAGATAACCTTAAAAAGGAACTCTCTTCCAAAGACAGCAGGGAGGATGATGAAGAGAAAAGGCAGCTTGCTCTGATGGAAAAGAGCTATCAGATGGCAGCAAAGTATCTACCCAAGACATCATCTGTGCCACCGTCATTGAGTAATGCCTTTACGGAAAGCAAGGGAAACACCACTTCTACCACCGATATGGGTGTGACAAAAGGGCAGGCTGCGCAAGTTGGTACACCGTCAATGGAGGTCTTGGCGGAGCGCAAACAGGTGGTGACTTCACTCGGTCAGCCGATGAGCGATGCGGATTTTATCAAGGAATATGGAACAAGAGCACGCAACTTGGGCTTTCACTCGCTCGCAAGCACGGCTGCACCCACGATGCGCAACACGCTCAAAGTGGTCGTGGACAGGACAACCACGCTCAAGGAGGGCGACAATGTGGTGCTTCGTCTGCTGGAGACTGCCAAGGTGCAGGGACTGCGTATTCCAAGGCAGAGCCGACTCATAGCCATTGCCAAGATTGAGGGCAACCGTATGCACCTGCTCATTAAGAGTATTGAGGTTGGTGGGCATATCATAGCCGTCAAGCTCTCGGCATACGACACGGACGGACAGGAGGGGGTGTATATACCAGGTTCGGAGGACATCAATGCGCTTAAGGAAGTTGGGGCGAACATCGGCGGTTCAATGGGCACATCCTTTACCTTCACTTCCTCTGCCAAAGACCAGATTATCTCCGAGGCTGCCCGTGGGATGATGCAGGGTGCAAGTCAGCTGCTTCAGAAGAAGCTGCGCACTATCAAGGTAACGCTCAAGAGTGGCTACCGCCTTTTCTTGGTGCAGAGCAAATAAAACAATCAAAAATGACAGGTAAAACAATAATATCAAATCAATAACAACAATGAAGAAAATTATTTTATCAATGGCTATGCTTGCCATGGTGGGAGCAACAGCCACAGCACAGGAAAACAATGATGGTCTGACACCAAGCCGTCTGCTTACTTCGGGAGAGCTTTTTCAAGGTATGAGCCGTGCCATTCCAACGGGGCGTGTCGTACTGCCGTATGGTCTGGACGTTACCTTTGACAAGACCGTGCATCTTATCTTCCCTTCTGCCATTCGCTATGTAGACTTAGGTTCGCAGAACATCATTGCAGGAAAGGCGGAGGACGCAGAGAACGTATTACGTGTAAAGGCTGCCGTGAAGGACTTTGAGACGGAAACCAATATGAGTGTCATCTGTGAGGACGGCTCTTTCTATGCTTTCAACGTCAAGTATGCCGATGAACCGGAGAAACTCAGCATTGAGATGAAAGACTTTCTTTCCACGACAGAAGGCAGGCTGCCAAGCAATCGCTCTGATATTTACTTTAAGGAACTTGGCAACGAGTCGCCCGTATTAGTAAAGCTGATGATGCAGACTATCTATCAGAACGACAGACGCTGCATTAAGCATATCGGTACGCAGCAGTTCGGCATGAAGTTTCTGCTTCGTGGCTTGTACGCCCATAATGGCTTGCTGTATTTCCACACTCGTATGGAAAACAGAACGAATATGCCGTACTCTGTGGATTTTATCACATTTAAGGTGGTCGATAAGAAGATGGCAAAGCGCACCGCCATACAAGAACAAGTATTACAGCCACTTCGTGCCTATCACCAGGTGATGCAGGTGCGTGGCATGGGTAGTGAACACGCTGTGTTTGCGCTCGAGCAGTTTTCTCTTGCAGAAGACAAGCAGCTTGAAGTGACGCTCTATGAGAGAAATGGCGGTCGTACATTGACCTTCCATGTAACGGCAGAAGACTTGCAATTGGCAAAGAAGATTGAAAACCTCAAACTGAAATGGTAGACATTATGAAGAAGAAAATCATTTTATCGGTTTGTGCAGCGATGGCAATGGCTTTTAGCTTGCCATCGCAGGCACAGCGACTGATACCCAAGCAAAGGGGAATAGAGGTCGTAGGGAGTGTTCCGCTTATCAAGGGTGAAAAATTCCTTGCTGCTGACAATTTCGGCATGGGAGCATCACTCACCCGATATCTGGGGCATGAGAATTATACCTTTGTTATGGCAGACTATGAACAGCAGAATATGCCGTACAGAAGTTATAACGTAAAACTCAAGGATGCACTTTTGCAGATGGGATATATGCACCCGATACTCTCCGACAATGGTAAGAATGTGTGTCTCTATGGTGGTATATCCGCCTTGGGTGGCTATGAGCAGCTGAACGAGGATAAAAAACTGCTGCCCGATGGGGCTACGTTGTTCGACCGTTCCCACTTTGTCTATGGCGGAGCCGTGCATAGTTCGGTGGAAGTATTCCTTACGGACAGGCTTCTGTTTCTTGTCAAGGCACAAGGGCGGTTGCTCTTCGGCTCAGATGTGCATCGTTTCCGTCCTGCGCTTTCGGCAGGATTTAGGTTTAATCTTTAACTGGTAAAAGCAATGAAAAAGAAAATATTGAGTACTATTTGGGTAATGGGTGTGCTGACTCTTGCCGTGTTTTGCCTATCTGCTTGTGATAGGGATTTGGATGTTCAGCTGTCTTATCCGTTCACTGTCGAGACGATGCCCGTTCAGAAGGACATTGTCAAGGGACAGACGGCAGAGATACGCTGCACGCTCAAACGAGGGGGCGATTTTGCTGACACACGCTACACCATCCGATACTTCCAGCCGGACGGCAAGGGAATACTGAAGATGGACAATGGCACAATGTTCAAGCCCAACGACCGCTATCCGCTCACAAAGGACGTTTTCCGTCTGTACTACACCTCGCTCTCCACCGACCGCCAGACGATTGACGTGTACGTGGAGGACAGTTTCGGGAAGGTGCAGCAACTGACTTTCAGTTTCAACAACGAAAAGGCGGAGGAAAAGGGAAAGTCCACCACAGTAGTAACCAAAGCCTTGGAAGATGCGAACAGCTAAACGCTTTGCTTTTTTCTGTATAATGTGCTTGCTCTGCCAGCCGATCCTTGCCCAGCGCAGGGTGCGGCTGGCGGACTTGCCACCTTTTGAGCGCGCTGTGGTGGTCGTGAAATACTTCGAGGGGCTACACGGAAAAGGTTGCTATCCGTATGTCGGATATGGTCATCAGTTGCAACCGGGCGAGCATTTCTCTTCCAATATGACGGAACGACAGGCAGACTCGCTGCTCCGTGCCGACCTTTGGAAATGCTTTGAACACTTCAAAGGCTATGGCAAGGATGCGCTGCTACTAACCTTGCTTGCCTACAATGTGGGCGTGGGGCGACTGCTCGGTTATGGCAAGCACCCCAAGAGCCGATTGCTGAAAAAGATAGAGGCTGGAGACAGGAACATCTATCACGAGTATGTCGCCTTTTGTCGTTACAAGGGAAAAGTTTTGCGAGGATTGGTGAAAAGAAGACAAGTGGAGTATGCCTTGTTCTTTATCCCTTGATTTTCCAATCAATCTTCCTTGTCTGTTTAATCAACTTGCGAGTGAGTTCTATTCTATTCCCATTTTTTCGTATTTGTCACTATGAATGAGTAAATTTGTGAAAATTTTAATTAATGAGAAAATGGCTACACTTCATATAATTGGCAATGGCTTTGATATTCATCATGGCATAGCTTCTTTGTATAGTGATTTTAGAGAATATGCATGGAAACATTCTGGCTCAGATGGGTATTGGTTAGGGCAGTTAGAAACATGTTTTCCCACAAAGAATACAAAAAATGGAGAACTAGAACTATGGTGTGACCTTGAACATGCTTTAGGGAATATTGATTTTCAGAACGCATTCGATGAATCGACAGAAGATGTTGAATTGGAGGAAGACCATGAAATGCGGTTTCAAGCTCAGATGGAGGATGCCCCCAAACACCACCTAGAAATGATGTTCGAGGCTTTCCATGGTATATTTGAAGAGTGGGTTAATCAAATAGATATAGATGCTCAGCCTGTAGTCTTGCCACATTTTGACAGAAATGGCATGTTTCTATCTTTCAACTACACCGAAACATTGGAGACCCTTTACAGAATTCCAAAGGCACAAATCAATTATATACATGGAAGGCGAAACTGTAATCAAAGATTAGTTGTTGGGCATATAAACAACCTTAATGGAAATGATTTCCTTTCAGAAGATCCAATGATTTATGAATATGAGGCATATGATAATATTGCTGAAGTCGTAAATGAGCAGCAGAAAAATATTTCTGAAATAATTAGCGACAATGCTAAGTACTGGAGCAGTTTAACCAATATAGATAAAATCGTCATTTATGGACACTCTTTATCTGATATTGATTTAGACTATTTTATAGAGATAGCTAATCATGTCACTTCAGATGCTCATTGGTTCTTTTCCATTTATTATAATAATCCACAAGAGCGTGACAAAGAAATTTTGAGAGTTAAAAACTTTATCTCGAAGTTAAAGCTTGATGTTTCAAATTGTCAAACGTTTACTCTGTAATTAAACCTATAATGCAATTCTTGCGACTTTCTTTTGCTTCTTTGCTTTGGTCGCCTGCTTGTTCAAAGACAAAGAAAAGAAGCCACGCAAATTTTCGGTTTGCGTGGCTCTTGTTCTTATTCAAAATGCTATTTCTACACTTTCGTTATTCTGTCTATTCGTCTGTTAGGGTGTTTGTCGAAAGCCCAATTTATCTCATCATCGGGCAGGGTGCTGTGAATACTTCCACCCATGACCAACCCACAATCTTGCAGGACTTTCTGCCGTGCTTCCTCCTTGCTCTTTGCAACAACATCGAATACTCCGTCAAAGACATATTGCGTTCGAACTCTGTAAACTTTCTTCTTCATAATCTTAAAATTCAACCTTTAATAATCTGTATTCCTTTGGCTCTCCATTGGATAATTTGCGGTGTTTAAGCCAAAAATGATGCGCGCCATATCCGTATGCAAAGAATTTGTCAAGTTCCGTTTCTTCGGCTATTTTATTGATTGCCGACCTTAACTCGTCCTTGTTTTCGGACAGGGTTATCGCATTGATAACCCTGATGAGTATGTGCGGTATCTCGTCCGCACTGTTATAGATAATGTTTTCAATCTCTGTTTTCATATCTGTGTCTATTTAATTGTTTGTTTTATGCAGTAGCTTTCATCCGCTGGCTGATTAGCCTACGATTGGCATTGACAAGGTTTACTATCTGTTCGTGGTACTCGGTATTCTTGTTGCACACTCCACGACTTTGCACCACCTCAAATGATTTCAGTGATACCTCTATTGTTTCTATCCGCTTGCCCTCAATGGTAGCCGACAGGATTAGTGAGTCCTCTTTAAGATAATATTCGTTGGAGAATACGCAATGGTGCATGGTCGCTCCCTCCTCCAAATGTTCACGCACGCTCTCCAATACGTGGACTTGGATTGTGCCGTCCGTGAAATGGATACCGAAGAATTTGGATTTGAGTTCCTTGAAACGTTTTTCGTCTTCCATAGCCTTCTGCTGTTTTTTGGTTATCTCCTCCCTTTCCCTTTGTCTATTGAGTTCCTCCTGTCTGCGGTCGTGTTCAGCTTTGAGGTTGGTGGGGCAAAGAAACTTCGGGCTGTGTATGTCCTTGCCCAAGCTGCTGAGCATATCCACATAATCGCACCAAAGGGAAATATCCGTTATATCGTAGCCGTTACGGACTGCAATCTTATAGGACTGCCAATACTCGTCAAACGCTCTTCTTTTGCCAAGAAAAAAGCGTAGGTGGTCTGTACGTCCCGACTTTATCAATGTTTCGGCACGGCTGTCAGAAAGCAAGGCAGGAATGAGTGTTGTCGGGGGTATATTGTGAAAGTCATCCTTGAAACCATTTCTGCGAAGTGTGTCTGATACCTTGAACTTCGGATATATCTGCGAATAGGCTGCGTATCGGTAGGCTTCGTTGTCGTTGCGGATTGCCATAGGTGCACAATAGGAGAATGTATCAACGTATCTTCCCAATACTCTCTGAACGGCAACAATCGTCTTTCGTCCTTGTGCGTTCCACCAATACTGACCGATTTCAAGCACATAGTGTCCAGCCTTGCAGCCTTTCTCCATTTCAGCCACGAGGAGGAACATCCGCAACACTTGGTATTCTCCGCAAGCGGTAAGTGTCGTGAAATAGTGCTTCTGCTGCAATTTCCTTTGGAATGTTTCCTTGACCTGCAACTTAGCCCTGCAATGAGGGCAAGTGCAAGTTTTTCTATGTTTGTTCAGTGTCCAACTATGTCCACAGTCCATACAAGTGGTACGACCTTTTGGCAAGCGGTAGGCAAAGTGGTCTATGCACTCACGAAATGCCCATCTGCTTTGTGTCTTGGTTATCGGGCGAAGGTTCTTGCTCTCGGCAAGGACTGCCTTCTCAAATTTGTTTCTCGGTTTCATAGGCTTAAAAATCAAATAGTGATGGTTGTACTTGGGTTGCTATGTTCTCGGTCTTTTTAACTCGTGCGTTACGGCTCTGTATTTTGGCAAGTTCCTCACGCTGATATTGCTTAATGGCTTCTTGCCTTGCTTCGGCTTTTTCTTCCTCTGTGAGTTCTACCATGTGATTGACCATTACTTGGCAATTGGTAGGCTTGCCAATCTCTATATTGTCCTCGTCATAGTAGTGAACAGCCATAGAAAAGATTTCATCATCATCAAAGCCGTTGCAACCGCTTTTCTGCACTTCATTAAGAATGTAGGTGATGCACTCCTCGATATTCTTGTTCGGTTTTATCAAGTTAGGGGCAAACAAAGGGTCTGTCATAGCACGCTGATTGAGATACTCAGCTATTGTCCGTGTGAAATGTTCTGTTCCTTTCATATTGCTTAGTATTTTGGGATTTCTACTATTTGATTGATGCGCCCATATAGGTAGGCTCTTAGGCTGGTGCGGTCGGGTGCGTAATACTCTGTCCATTGTCCGTACTGATTGACAAGGTATTTCTTCAGTACATCAAAGAAGTCAAAGCGATAGCCTTGCAGGGGAACGGCTGTGCGGAAATAGGTATTTGAGTTCACCGCTTCACATAACCAATTCTTTTCCTCACGGCTCATACACTTGCCACGATAGAGTTTCATACGTAGGAGATATACTTTGCTGTTACAAAGGCTCTCCAAAGGGGGAACGTCCCATTGTACAAACTTAGTTGCCAACACTTGCTCACTTTTTTCAGCCACAAGGTTAATGCGGTAATGAGAGGAGGAGCTATATCCTTTTCTGTTCATCGAAGATGTTGTAGTTACTTTTTGCTTATCCATAGCGACATTTTTTTTTATGCGTCCAAAGATCGGAGTATGCTGATTCCTTTTTGTAGCAAAATAGAGGTAGCGGGGCAGGCTTGCACAAGGTTTTGTCGGAAAATACTACCCGTAGGTGTGGAGATTTTCCAGACAAACCAAGCGGCATAGACCTTTTGAAAGCCCCAAGCCCCGTATTACCTTTGCGGATAAAAAGGGAACAGCATCCGCTTCTCCTTGTCATCGCATATTGTGGAGCATTGAAAAAGAAGCAAAAGTGCAACGCTCGTAGTGGAATATAGAAAAGGTGACTATCTCAAAATGCGAGATAACCACCTGATGAAATAAAACGAAGGTTTTACAGAGCTGTGCTTCTCAAAGCACGCAGAGCAGGATGGCACAGAGAATCGCCAGCCAGAAGAGAATGCTCAGCAGCGTAAATGCCACTTTCAGAATTACCCTGACTATAAAGCGTAGTATCAGAAAACCTGCAATAACTGACACGACAGTTACGACCTGTGGTGTTACTATCTTTGAGATCAGCCAAATGGCACCGATAACGATGGAAAGCAGGATTGCGAGTTCGATGAAGCGTGTCCAACCGAAGTGGCGGACTTGCTTGGGCGAAGTCGGCTGCTGCTTATCCTTATCGGTTTTGTTCGATGCGTCTGCCTTGATGAAGGCAGGTGTGTGAACGTCTTGATTCATGATGATTGTATTCATATAGGAGCTTTTTATAGTTTCAAGAGCAGTTACAAGATGCGCAGACTACACAAAGACAAGTGTTTGAAAAAACTCTTGGCGTGTGGAGTGGAGCGTTTATCTTGGCTCTTGACACTACAAAAGCTCCAGATGGTGCTACATCAAGTCATGTTCTCACCGCCTATCGTTGGCAGACCATTGACCTCTATGAGCAGAACGATAGTCCCTGTCAGTTCGGTGTAGAGTTTCTCATACTCTGGAGTTGCGCCAAAGTCGTCTATCAGTTCATACTTGTCGAAAACGCTTTGCACAGCCTTATTCTTCAGAAGCATTGGTGTTAGTCTTTCGGGGAGTGGAGAAGGCAGTTCTTTCTCAAACTCATTCTCCAAGACAGACACAAGTGTATCATACTTTGAAAAATGCAGTCCTCGATGCAACACTTCGTTTGCCATTACCTCCGCTTCAGGATGCGAGAAGTCTTGTGCCACTGCATCGCAGTAGGTGGAAAGTGCTTCATCGGCTCTTGCCGTTATGAATGGTTTGTCACCCAGCAGTTCTGGAAAATGCTCACTCAAATAGTTCTCCAACTTCAGACGGAAGTAAGATAGTTCTTTCTTGGTTTCCATAAATCTTTTATTTTAGGGTTATACGTTTTATTATATTATCAGATGCCCATCGCCTTATTAAACTTGCCGAGTTTGTCAGCGAGCTGTTCCATGTCATGCTCCACTTTCTTATTGGTTATGCGGGCATAAATCTGTGTTATTCTGATGTTCGTATGTCCGAGCATCTTAGACACAGACTCCATTGGAACCCCTTTGGAAATAGACATAGTGGCGAAAGTATGTCTTGCCATGTGGAAGGTGAGATTCTTCTTGATTCCACAAATGTCGGCAATTTCTTTCAAATATGCGTTGGTTTTCTGATTCGTTAGGA
>OBTM01000095.1_pt1 | contig 16946 bp, 13 predicted proteins | sample 1494911 | NCBI WGS metagenome assembly OBTM01 (sample SAMEA3360697, study PRJEB22359) | human gut metagenome | biome: ENVO:urban biome; feature: ENVO:human-associated habitat; material: ENVO:feces | place: Bangladesh | collected 2011 | reverse complement strand
CGGCGGACGGAATCTGATTGGACGGCGGACGGAATCCGATTGGGCGGCGGACGGAGCACGATGACAAAACGCTGCAAACTGGGCTAAAAAAGTAGCGGAGGTCTCCGGCCTCCGCAGCACCAAGTCGAACACAAACTGTATATCGGCATCATTGGTTGCTGCAGAGGCCAGAGACCTCCGCTACTTTTGTTGGTCGCACTTCTACGTGTTGCGGAGGCCGGAGACCTCCGCTACTAACATTTTACTTAAGAATATCTTTAAACGCGAAGTTCGCGAGTATAGATGTCGACTGACTCAGCATACGGATGAACTCCTGTGCTGAGTTTTTCATATACGAGTCTTTAAGAATATGTATGCAACCGTCCATCTCGTTGTCGGCAGCGTCAAGCGAAAGCGCCTTCATGTCGGGCTGCAGAATGGTTGTCGACTCGGAGAGAATCGTAACAAGATTGCTGCGGCGCAGAAGGTCGAAGATGATGTTCACGCTGTTCACCTCAACCATGATGCGATAGTTCAGCTCCTTGCCCTCTACAAGATGGTCGAAGGCGTTGCGCGCCTGCAAACCCTTGCACGGCAGTATGAGGTCGTAGCGCTCAAGGTCGGAAAGTCGCAGCGACGACTGGCGCGCAAGCGGATGGTTCTCGTTGACGATAGCCGCCAGGCGGTTGCTGAATATGGCTCGGCTGTCGATAGCCTTGTCCTTGTTGAGCGGCTTGAAGGCAAGCACGAGGTCGAGCTCGCGCTTCTTCAGTCCGTCCATCAGTTCCTGCATCGAGCGGTAGATGATGTTCAGCTTCACATGCGGATAGGTTCGCAGAAAAGCCACCAATGTCTCAGCCATTATGTTGCTGAACGAGTAGGTGACGCCGATATTCAGTTCGCCGCCGAGCATCTCCTTCAGGTCGTTCATGTGGTCGATGCACGCATCTGCCGAGTTCACGGCGTTCTGCGCGTAGGGTCGAAGCTCCTTTCCAGCCTCGGTGAGGTACACCTCATGCGAGTTTCGCTCGAAGAGTGGCAGACCTATCTCCTGCTCCAGATGCGATATCTGCTGCGAGAGCGTGCTCTGCGTGATGAAGAGCTTGCGCGCAGCCTCGGAGAAGTTGAGCGTCTCTGCCACCTTCAGAAAGTATCTAAGTTGTCTTATTTCCATATCAATGATTGTCTTGATGCAAAAGTACAACTTTTATTTTATTTCCACAGCACTAAGGTCTACGAACTCGCCGTTCTTGCGCTTGCGCTCAACGAGCATGTTGAAGAGCTTGCGCTTGCGATTGCCTTCTACGAAGCGGCGGAAGAAGATGTTGGGTATAGCCACGCCGAGCGCGATGCAGATGATGGCGAGCGACGCCTTGATGGCGTTGTTCATGCCGACTGTCACCTCGCCTACCACGCCGTGCATCTCGATGAAGGCGAAGAGAGCGCGATACATGAGCACACCGGGCACCATCGGGATTACGCTCGGGATGGTGATGCACTGATGGGGAACGTGGAACCAGTGGCGAGCCTTGATAACGATGACGCTGATGAGCGCTGAGCCTGCGAGCGAACCGATGCTCAAGCCCATATCGAGACCTATATTGCCGTTGCTCGGACCGAGATTGACGAAGTTGCGGAAGCACACGGCGATGATGCCGCCGAGAGCTACTGCAGGCAGGATTCTACGCGGAATGCTGAAGATTGTAGAGAAGCCCATAGCCGAGACGGCTGCAGCGATAGCAAACTCCCAGTATTCGTGGTGCGGAATCATCGTAAGGTCTTTCACGAAGTTGTCGATGCCGCACACCTTAATGGCGAAAGCGATGCCGAACGCCATAGCCAGGACCATCAACAGCGTGTTGAGCGCGCGCACCATGCCCACTTCTATATATCCGTCGAGCATGTCGCTAACGAAGTTGATGAGCGGAACGCCGGGCACAATGAACAAGGCGCAAGCCATGAGCGGATGCCAAGGCGTGTCGGAGTGCATGATAGCTGGCAGGAAGTCGGCAAGAGCCGGCGAGAGCGAGAGGAATGTGGTAGCCCATGCAATGAGTGTGGCTACGAAAGCCGCGATGCCGATTGCTATATAGTTGTTGCAGCCGCGTGTGGGCAGGAACATGCGCAGGCGGAAACCGAGGATGGCTGCCAAAGAGCAATAGAAGAACGCAGGCCAGTCGCAACCGAACTGTATGCAGAAGCCGCCGCAGGCAAAGCCGCCGCCGATAGCTACCTGCCACGGAGTGAAGCTGCGCGGCGTAGAGCGAATTTCCTCCAGCGCCGACTCGTACTGCTCAAGAGTGTAGTCGTTGCGGATAGCGCTCCATGTGAGTTTGCTTATCTTAGAGATGGAGGTCATGTTGATGCCGTGCTTCTCACAGCGCTGGAACTTTGTGAACGAGTGCTCGGCGTCGCTGTAGTTCACCATGAGCACGTTCCAGTTGATGTAGAAGTGCAGGTAGCGTTCGTCGAGACTAAGGAAGGCTGCGGCGCGCTTCATCGTACGGCGGATGCGCGATGTGTCGGCTGCACTCTCCATAAGTATGCTTCCGGTGCGCAGAAGCAGGTCGAGCTTGTGCTGCAGCTCGGCTGCCGCCACTTTAGACTGGTTGTTTGAATTGCCACACTGGCAGGTTGCTTGCATTGTTTCTATTGTATTGTTATCCATATTCGTTGTTTACGGGGCTTGCGTGAAGAGTAACATCAGGGGGTGCAGTTGAGACAACTGTCCCCCTTTTGTTACCCTGAACATATTAACTACTATTAAAACTATAAAAACATTATCTTATTATCTGAATCGGCGTGCGCGGCTTAACCGAACACGAAGATGAGTATCTGTATCGTAACGATGCGCAGGAACATTGCGAACGGATAGACGTTGGCGTAGCCCACGTTAGGCGCGTCTACCGATGTCTGGTCGCGAACGTATGCCAGCGCCGACGGGTTGGTGTTTGAGCCGGCGAGCACACCGAGCAGCGTGTACCAGTTGATGTGGAAGAGATACTTGCCGATGATGCCGCCCAGGATAACCGGTATCATTGTGATGGCGATGCCGTATCCTATCCAGGTCATGCCGCTCTCCGTCATTACGGTCTGCATAAACTGCTCGCCGGTGCCGAGACCTACGCACGCAAGGAAGATGCAGATGCCCACTTCGCGCAGCATGAGGTTGGCTGATATGGTGTTATACGTCACGAGGTTGTACTTCGGACCGAAGTAGCCTACGAGGATAGCCACGATGAGCGGACCGCCGGTGAGTCCGAGTCGCAGACTCTCGTTGATGCCGGGGATGAAGAACGGGATGTTGGCGAAGATACAGCCGAGCACGATGCCGAGGAACACCGGTATAAGGTTCGGGTTGTTAAGACGCTTCATCTGGTTGCCGAGCATCTTCTCGGTATGAGCGATGGCGAGTTCGGTACCTACGACGGTGAGACGGTCGCCGAGCTGCAGCTTCAGCGAACCGGTAGCGATAAGATCCACACCGTTGCGGTTGACGCGTGTTACGTTAGTGCCTAAGTTCTCGCGAATGTGCAGATGAGAGAGCGACTTGCCGTTGATGTCGGGCTTAGTAACGAGTATTCGGCGTGTAATGAGTTCGTTGCCGAACTTGTCTTCGGGCACGTCTACCTTCTCGCCGAGCAGCGCAATGACGGGGTCTACCACGGTAGGATGAGCCACAATGCGCAGTATGTCGCCCTCGCCTATCACGGTCTTTCCGTTCACCACCTCGTCGTGTTCGTTCGATCCGTTGCGAAGGATGCGCGACACCATGAAGTCGCGCTTCAGCAACTGGCGTATCTGCTGTATGTTATCGCCGAAGATCATCGAGTTGGTCACCTTCACCGAGAAGGTGTTGAGCGTCATCTTCTCCAGGTGGCCCATACCACGCTTGGCGTCAGCCTCCTCAGCCTCCTTGTTGATGCGCAGAACGTAGCGCAGGATAGCGAACGAGATGATTACGCCGAGCGCACCCATCGGATATGCAATGGCATAGCCGGTAGCGATGCTCGGTGCGTCGATATGGCGCAGGTCGCTGTACGCCTGCTGTGCAGCACCGAGTCCCGGAGTGTTGGTTACTGCGCCCGAGAGGATGCCCGCCATTGTGGTGAACGGTGTGCCGGTGAAGCTGTATATGACGAGTGTTGTGACGATGCTGAGCGCCACGATAATAGCCGTAAGAGAATTGAGACTCTTGCCGCCGTCCTTGAACGATGAGAAGAAGCCGGGGCCTACCTCAAGACCGATAGAGTAAACGAAAAGAATCAAGCCGAACTCCTTGAGGAAGTGGAGCAGATGGGCGTCAAGATTGAGCGAATAGTGGCCGAAGATGAGACCGATGAACAGTATCCAGGCGAGTCCGAGCGACACGCCCTTCACCTTCAGCTTGCCAAGGCTCAGGCCTAACGTGATAACAAGGGCGAGAATCATCACCGAGTGTGCCACGCCTCCACCCCATAGGTCGGGGAAACCATAAAACAGATTTCTTAAAATTTCCATTTCTCTTATGCTATTTATTTGTTTTCTGTGTTACATATAATAATGTATATTCACGCGGTTTGCAGTAGTATGTTGTTATTTCTGTTTTGCGATTGCAAAGGTATTGAGAATACCGAAAGCAAAAAAGCATTTACGTTTAATTTTTGCGAACGCGGCTAAAGGTTTTTTCAATCACAAAACCATGATTTCACTTTTAGAACCCCTTCATTTTACCTCTTTTTACTCTTTTACCTTTCTACTTTTAAACGCCCTTTTTACTTTTTTACTCTTTTACTTTTCTACTTTTATTTGTACCTTTGCTTAAAAATCAAAACACACAGTATGAACGTAAAACTTCGCGGCACTCTATGTGGCGTCGGCGCAGCCGTGTTCTACGGCACTAATCCGCTCGGCGCCATGAACTTGTACCATGACGGTATCAGTGCCAACTCTACACTTTTCTATCGTTTCGGACTCGCTATCGTGATGCTCGGCGTGATGATGCTCGTGCAGCGCAAGAAGTTCGGCGTAACGCGCAGCGAACTGATGTTGCTCGCCATGCTCGGCGTGTTCATGGGCTCATCGTCGTCATCGCTCTTCATCAGCTTCAACTACATGGACGTGGGCATCGCCTCCACGCTGCTATTCGTCTATCCGGTTATGGTGGCGGTGATTATGGCGCTGCTGTTCAAAGAGAAAGTGACGCCAGCCACGGTCATCTCCATCGCGCTCGCATTGGGTGGAATAGCTCTTCTGAACCAGACTTCCGACGGATCGGCGCTCAGCACACTCGGCGTATTGCTCGTCATGGTGTCGTCGCTCACGTACGCCGTGTATATCGTTGTGGTGAACAAGTCGCGCCTGAGGATGTCGTCGGTGAAGCTCACGTTCTACGTGCTTATCTTCGGTCTGCTCACCATTCTCGGCTACACGTTCGCAATGGGCGAGACGGTGCAGTTGCTCACCACGCCGCACCAGTGGCTCTTCGCTGCTCAGCTCGCACTGATGCCTACCGTGCTATCGTTAGTGCTTATGGCGATAGCCGTTAAAGACATTGGCTCTACTCCTACCGCAATTCTTGGTGCGCTCGAACCGATAACAGCTGTAGCCATAGGCTGCGTCTGCTTCGGCGAGTCGTTCACTATGCGCCTTGCCGTGGGCATCGCACTCATCCTCACCGCCGTGCTGCTCATCATCTGCGGCAAGCAGGTTTCGCCGCAGCGTGTCACGGTGGCGTTCACGCGCCTGGGTCGCATGATCGTGAAGACATGGCGCTGGAAGCAGTAGGCTTGCGACAAGACCTTACTTCTAATCGCTACAGACACAACGACATAGGCGCTCGCACGCGCCTTCCTACTATTAAATATCCGTAAAAAGACGAACTATTTATCGTCTTTTTGCGGATATTTTTGTTACTTTGCTACATATTATATATATATGATACATCTGAAAGATATTAACAAGACTTACCAGGGTGCGCAGCCGCTGCATGTGTTGAAGGGAATCACGCTCGACATTGCCGAGGGCGAGTTCGTTTCTATCATGGGCGCATCGGGCTCGGGCAAATCTACTCTGCTCAATATTCTCGGCATTCTCGACAACTACGACTCGGGCGAATACCTGCTCGGCGGCACGCTCATCAAGAACCTCTCGGAGACGCGCGCTGCGGAGTATCGCAACCGCATGATAGGTTTCATCTTTCAGTCGTTCAACCTCATTGCGTTCAAGACGGCTGTGGAGAACGTGGAGCTGCCGCTCTACTATCAGGGCGTGGCACGACGCACGCGCCACAAGCTGGCGATGGAGTATCTCGACCGACTCGGACTGGCGCAGTGGGCAGACCACTACCCCAACGAGATGTCGGGCGGACAGAAGCAGCGCGTGGCTATAGCGCGGGCGCTCATCACGAAGCCGCAGATAATTCTCGCCGACGAGCCTACGGGCGCACTCGACTCAAAAACGTCGGTGGAGGTAATGTAACTGCTGAAAAGGCTGAACGCCGAGGAGGGCGTGACTACCATCGTCGTGACGCACGAGAGCGGCGTGGCTAACGAGACCAACAAGATTGTACACATAAAGGACGGCATAATAGGCCGCATCGAGGAAAACCTCGACCATACGGCGCGTCCGTTCGGCATCAACGGCATAATGAAGTAAAGGCACATGCGCGACATATTCATCGAAATACTCACCACCATCAAGCACAACCGCCTGCGCACGGCGCTCACGGGCTTCTCCGTGGCGTGGGGCATCTTCATCCTCATCGTGCTGCTCGGTGCGGGCAACGGTCTGATCAACGCCATGATGGGCAACTCGAACCGATACCTCGCCACATCAATGGTGGTGTACGGCGGCGAGACGTCGAAGGCGTATGACGGACTGGGCGAAGGGCGCTCCGTGGAGCTGAACGACAAGGACATGAGCATCACCAAGGAGGGCTTCAACGACAACGTGGAGACCGTTGGCGCAGAACTGTCGCAGCAGGGCGAAACACTCGTCAACGGCAGCAACTACACCACGGGCATAAAGCTGAGCGGCGTATACCCGAACGATATCTACATCAACAAGCGCACGATGGTCTGCGGACGCTTAATCAACCAGCTCGACCTTAAGGACCGCCGCAAGTCGATAGTCATATCCTCGGACATGGCAAAGGAACTGCTGCCGCAGTCGCCGCTCGCCTTGAACGGGCAGCTGATACGCACAACGACACTCGCCTTCCGCGTCGTGGGCATCTACGAGAGTCAGAAGAACAGCATGGGCAACGACGCCTTCATACCGTTCACGACGTTCCGCGCCATATACAGCAAGGGCGACAAGACGGGCGACATCGTCTTCTCGTTCAGCAATCTCAACTCGGAGGCTGAGAACGCGGCGTTCGAGTCCAACTATCGTGCGAGGATAAACCGACAGCACCGCGCCGCGCCCGACGACGAAAACGCCGTATGGATATGGAACCGATTCACGCAGGCGCTCAGCATGAACACCGCCAACGGACTGCTGAGTACGGCGCTCTGGGTGATAGGCATACTGACGCTCATCTCGGGCATCGTGGGCGTGTCGAACATCATGCTCATCACCGTGCGCGAACGCACTCACGAGTTCGGCATACGCAAGGCTATCGGCGCCAAGCCGTGGTCTATCCTGCGCCTCATCATCATCGAGAGCGTCGCCATCACTACTTTCTTCGGCTACATAGGCATGCTGCTCGGCATCGCCGCCAACCAGTATATGGACGCCACCATCGGAAAGGAAACCATAGACAACGGACTCTTCGCCATACAGATGTTCACCAACCCCACCGTGGGCTTCGACACCTGCATAAAAGCCACACTCCTGATGATAGTCGCCGGCACGCTCGCCGGACTAATACCCGCTCGCAAGGCTGCCCGAATCAGACCGATTGAGGCGCTGAGGGCAGAATAGGAGCCCCTCCCAACCCTCCCCGTCGGGGAGGGCTTAGTTAGCGTTAGTTCCTCGGCTTAAAAAGGCCTAAGAAGGCTTAGTTCGGCTTAGGAAGCAACGGCTTAAAAAGGCCTAAGAAGGCTTAGTTCGGCTTAGGAAGCAACGGCTTAGGAAGGCTTAAAGAGGCTTAGTTCGGCTTAAACGCCGCCTTAATTAAAAGCTTAAGAAAACAATGATACGATTCGATACCGACCGCTTGCGTGAAATACTCGACACGCTCTCCCGCAACAAATCGCGCACCTTCCTCACCGGATTCGGCGTGTTTTGGGGCGTATTCATGCTCGTCGGACTCATCGGCGGCGGCGACGGACTCAAGGAGCTTATCAACAAGAACCTCGACGGATTCGCCACAAACTCTGCCGTCGTATGGGCGCAGCAGACCACTATACCCTACCACGGATTCCGCAAAGGACGGCAGTGGGTGATGAACTACGACGACGTGAAGCGACTCAAGGCGCACGTGCCAGAGCTCGACGTCGTTACGCCTACCATCACGCGATGGGGAGCGGGCGCTACGCACGGCGACAAGCACGCCTCATGTACCGTGAAGGGCGTGATGCCAGACATGCAGGAGGTCACTACGCCGAAGATGTTCTACGGACGATACATCAACGAGATGGACATCAGTCAGGGACGTAAGGTCTGCGTCATCGGCAAGCAAGTGTACAAGTCGCTCTTCACCGGCGGAGGCGACCCGTGCGGTCAGCTCATTCGCATCGACTCCATATATTATAATGTGGTGGGTGTCAACTACAGCGACGGCAACATGAACATCAACGGCAGCGACGAACAAGCCGTAGTGCTGCCCATCACACTCGTGCAGCAGGTGTACAACCGCGGACACAACATCGACCTGCTCTGCATGACCGGAAAGCCCGGCGTGAAGATGAGCGACATCACCGACCGCATACGCAACGTGATAGCGCAGGCACACGACGTGAGTCCGAAGGACGACAAGGGCGTGATGATATTCAACACCGAGATGATGTTCTCGATGGTCGACAGCATGTTCCGCGGCGTCAACATACTCATCTGGCTCGTAGGCATAGGCACGCTGCTCGCCGGAGCCATCGGCGTGTCGAACATCATGATGGTGACCGTGCGCGAACGCACAACAGAGATTGGCATACGCCGTGCAATAGGCGCCACACCGCGAAGTATTCTCTCGCAAATCATCTCCGAAAGCATACTCCTCACAGCCATTGCCGGCATGAGCGGCATACTCTTCGTGGTGCTTATCCTGCAGGCGCTCGAAATGGCTAACACAACGGACGGCATCGTCAAAGCTCACTTCCAGATTAGCTTTTGGACAGCCGTTGGCGCCGTAGCCATGCTCTCGTTGCTCGGCGTTCTCGCCGGACTCGCGCCTGCCATGAGAGCCATGAGAATTAAACCCGTAGACGCCATGCGCGACGAGTAAAACAACCCAGCTTATGAAAAAGTACATCAAATACATCCTCATGGCACTTGTTGCCGTGGTTTTCATCGGAACATTCGTGTTTCTCTACATCAAGTCGCAGCCTCAACCAGAGGTATACGACGAGTTCACACTGCAGCGTATGAACATCCGCAAGACCACCGTCGTCACCGGCAAGATTGAGCCGCGCAACGAGGTGAACGTGAAGCCGCAAATCTCGGGTATCATCACCGAGATACTCAAAGAGGCTGGCGAAACGGTTCAGCAGGGCGAGGTGATTGCAAAGGTTAAGGTGATTCCGGACATGGGTTCGCTCAGCGCAGCCCAGTCGCGTCTGCGACTTGCCGAGATAAACCGCAAGCAGGCGCAAACCGACTACGACCGCGAGAAGGCTCTCTTCGACAAAGGACTCGTCGCTGCCGACGAATACGACAAGATAGCGCAGGCTCTGCGTCAGGCTCGCGAGGAGGTAGACGCGGCGCAGGACAACCTGGAGGTGGTGCGCGACGGCGTATCGAAATCGAACGCTTCGGCTTCGTCTACGCTCATACGCTCCACAATCACGGGTCTGATACTCGACATACCGGTGAAGGTGGGCAACTCCGTCATTCTTGCCAACACTTTCAACGACGGAACCACAATAGCTACCGTCGCAAACATGAACGACCTCATCTTCCGCGGCAATATTGACGAGACTGAGGTGGGGCGTCTCTCCGCCGGAATGAACATGAAGATTACGATTGGTGCGCTGCAGGATCTGAAGTTCGACGCCCGTCTGGAGTACATCTCGCCGAAAGCTACGGAGCAGAACGGCGCCAACCAGTTTGAGATAAAGGCAGCCGTGAATCTGCCGTCCTCGTCTGCGAACATACGCTCGGGCTACAGCGCCAACGCAGAGATAGTGCTGGCTGAAGCGAAGAACGTGCTGGCTGTGCCCGAGAGTGCCATAGAGTTTGAGGGCAACGACACGTACGTCTACGTGATAAAGGGCGAAGGCGACAAGCAGACATACGAGCGACGCAAGGTGCAGACCGGCATTTCGGACGGCATCAACATCGAGATTCGCAGCGGAGTGAAGCAGAACGAACGCGTGCGCGGACCGAAATTGTTAGAGAGTATATAAAAACAAACATACTAATACATACTAATAACAAACCAATATGAACAAATTATTCTTTACAGCCCTTGCGCTGCTCGGCACTTGTACAGCCGTAGCAGCCGAAGACTACAAGGGCGAGACGCCGAAAAGCGGAGGCACCTACTGTCTCTACAATGTCGGCAAGAAACAGTTTCTCGGCACCGAAGACGGACGTCTTGTGCTTGGTGGCGAGAAGGTGAAGGTGACGCTCGAACAGATCGAGAGCGCAACCACTCCGGGATTCTACCGCATCATGTCGGGCGACACAGCGTGGGGAGCCGAACTTTGGGGCACGCCGTCTGCAAAGGGCGGCACGTTCAGCGAGTGGCGCATTGAGCCGGTGGAGGGTTCTACCGAAGAATACGCCATTTCGAGCCGCAACACAGAAGCGAGTGCTTCGATGTATCTCTACCAGAACTCAGTCTACAACCGCATTACCGCTATGCCGCAGATGCCGGGCAAGGAGTTTGAGGCTGCACAGTGGCTGCTCGTAGACGCCAACTCACCCGAGACTGCCATCGAAGGCGTGAAGACCGACGGCGTAGAGACCGAGCAGAAGCAGACTCATGCCAAGGGCGTGCACAACATCGGCGGTCAGCAGGTGCGCACAGACAGCAACACCAACGGATTGCAGGAGGGCATATACATCGTGAACGGCAAGAAAACGCTGCTGAAGAAGTAAGCTGTCACACATTATATATAGTAGATATTACAACAAACCTAAAAACATTATGATAGCAAACATCAAACAGCGTCTCGTGCTCTTGCTTTCTCTTGTGTGCCTCCTCGCCAGCGGCACGCTTTCGGTGCAGGCACGCCAGTCGCTACTCACCAACTATACGCCTAACGGCGCGTCGTTCAAGTACGAGACGGCGATAAACTTCCAGAAGCAGAGTTTTAAGGCTGTGCTCGACCTCAGCACCTGCGACGACTCGAAAGCGAACGAAAACGTGCTCTCTATCGGCGACGACCTGCAGGGTGCAAACGGATGGGGCGGCGTCAACGTCATCCATCTTTTCTACACAAAGAGCAGCAGCAACCTGCAGATCAACTGCTTCAACCCGAGCCAGACTCACCGCGAGGACATCTCGAACATCTCGGGCGAGACCACCATCGAGCTGAAGTCTGACGGTCTGTACATTAACGGCGTACAGCGTTGCGACGCTTCTGCCGTAAGCAACATCCTCGCCATGTCGTCTATCCTCTACGGCAGCACGCAGGGCAACACACGTTCGTGGGCTACGTACAAGGAGATCTCGCTCGAAGACGTGGAAGGCGGATCTACCGGCGAAACCGGTGGCGGCGGAACGGGAACTGCAGAGCGCAAGTTCGACGCTTCGTGGATTCAGAACCAGCAGAAGGTGGGCGACTACAAGGAGGATGCTCACGCTACGTTCATTCCCTACGCTTCTGAGGAGGCTATGAAGAGCGACGCTGCGTTCAACGAGCCGTGGCTCACTCCGCAGAACGCCGAGACACAGCTGCTCAACGGCGAGTGGAAGTTCAAGTTCGTGCCCGGAACACAGAACGGTCCTGGCGAAAGCGAGTTCTTCGCTGCCGACTACGACGACTCTACATGGGACAACATCCGCGTGCCGCTCTCTTGGGAGATGGCAGGCTACGGCACTCCGGTATACACCAACGTGGGCTACCCGTTCCAGAACAATCCGCCGAACGCCAACGTGGGCTACACCTACTACGGCGTGGAGGATCATAACGCTATCGGCTTCTACCGTCGCTCGTTCAGCGTGCCCGAATCGTGGAATGGCAAGCGTCTTTTCGTCCACTTCGACGGCGTTTACAGCGCTGCCGTGGTTTGGGTGAACGGCAAGTACGTAGGCTACTCGCAGGACTCTAACACCGACGCCGAGTTCGACATCACCGACTTCGCCAAGGTGGGCGACAACCAGCTTTCGGTGCGCGTCTACCGCTGGTGCGACGGATCGTATCTCGAAGGTCAGGACATGTGGCACCTCTCGGGCATTCACCGCGATGTATACCTCGTGGCTACGCCGAAGGTGTTCGTAGCCGACCATTATATCACAGCGCCCAACATCAGCGAGGACGCTACGAGCGGCACACTGAAGGTGGCGCTGAAGGTGGACAACCGCGACGGCGTGGAGGTTGCGAAGAAGTTCCTCGTCGAACTGCTCGACCATGAAGGCAAGACCGTAGGCTCGGCTACTGCCGAATACAGCGGCACTGAAACCAAGACCATCAACGCTACAATCGGTGAGCTAAGTGACTTACGTGCTTGGAGCGCCGAAGACCCGTATCTCTACAGCGTTGTAGTGAAGCAGCAGACTACCGACGGCGCCGACGAGATGGTGTTCTCTACAAAGTACGGCTTCCGCAACATCAAGCAGAACGGCAACCTCGTGTACATCAACGGCAAGCGCGTGTTCTTCAAGGGTGTGAACACTCAGGACGCTCACCCCGAGTACGGACGCGCCATCGACATGAAGACCATGCTGCGCGACGTGGAGATGATGAAGCAGGCGAACGTGAACACCGTGCGCACCTCGCACTATCCGCGCCAGCCGAAGATGTACGCCATGTTCGACGCTTACGGTCTGTACACTATGGACGAGGCGAACGTGGAGTGCCACTTCAACCAGGGCCTCGCCTCTAACTCTACATGGCGCACAGCCATCGACGACCGCGAGGTGCGCATGGTGATGCGCGACCGCAACCACCCGAGCGTTATCTTCTGGTCGCTCGGCAACGAGTCGGGCGGCGCAAGCAACTTCGCTTCGAGCGTCAGCAAGATTCGCCAGCTCGACGACCGCCTCATCCACTACGAGGGCAACATGAGCTACTCCGACCTCGGCTCTTCGATGTATCCTACAGTGAGCAGCGTGAGCGGCAGCAGCAACGGATATGCAGGCAAGCCTTACTTTATCTGCGAGTATGCACACGCAATGGGTCAGGCTGTGGGCAACCTGCAGGAGTACTGGGACGTCATCGAGGCAAGCAACGGCATCCTCGGCGGCTGCATCTGGGACTGGGTTGACCAGAGCTTCTACGACCCCGCACGACTCGTGAAGGGCGAACGCAAGAGCGAGAACGGCTTCAACTACTGGGTTTCGGGCTACGACTACAACTCTACCGGCGGCGTGGGCGTCGGCTTCCAGGGCAACTTCGTGAACAACGGACTCATCACGCCCGACCGCGCCTGGACGGGCAAGCTCACTGAGGTGAAGCGCGTATATCAGAACGCTGCGTTCACTGATTTCTACGACGGCAAGCTCACGCTGAAGAACAAGAACTCGTTCGTCAGTCTCGATGGCTACGACCTCGTTTACCAGGTGCTGCGCGACGGACGCGTCGTTGAGGAGGGCACGGCTGACATGCCTGCCATCGCTGCCGGCAAGGAGGCTAAGGTTGCTATACCGTACACCACAACCGTCGGCGACGACGCCGAGTATCTGCTCAACGTATCGCTGCGCCTGAAGGAGGCAACGATGTGGGCTGAAGAGGGCTACGCCGTGGCAGAACAGCAGTTCGAGATTGGCAAGCGCCCGGCTCTCGGCGCTCACAACGCCGACATGAACAGCTGCTCGGCACTCACCGTAGAGGGTCAGACCGTGAAGGGCAAGACAGACGACGGCGAGTTTGCTATCAGCTTCAACAACGGCAAGATGCAGACATGGACATACAACGGCAAGGCGCTCATCGCTGAGGGTCCCGACTTCAACAGCTACCGCAAGGTGGACAACGACCGCAACTTCCGCCCGACGTTCAGCAACTCTGCCAGCGTCAGCGTGACGGGCGCACTCGCCAAGAGCGGCGACAACGCTACGATGTCTGTTAAGGGCAGAGCCAACGCCTGCCAGTACACCATCGACTATACGTTCTATCCCGACGGCGTGGTAGACATGAAGGTGACGTTCACGCCGAGCGCTTCGCTCGCACGCATGGGTCTCGGCATGCAGTTCGCCGCAGGCTTCGAGGACGTGGAATACTACGCACGCGGTCCGTGGTCTAACTACGCCGACCGCAAGACCGGCTCTATGATCGGACGCTATCAGACCACCGTCGACGACATGGTAGACGAGATGCTCCACCCGCAGACATACGGCGACCACCAGGATATGCGCTCGCTCACGCTGCGCAACAACAGCGCGCCCGGTCAGCCGCTCTCGCTGAACATCGAGGCAGAGGGTCAGGCTGCCTTCTCGCTCGGCCACTACGACGAGACACGCTGGTGTACATGGGGCGACTCGATGTGGAACTCGCAGCTCCACTGGTACGACCTCACACGCGATCCGCAGATATACGCCCACTTCGACTACGCACAGCGCGGTCTGGGCAACAACTCTTGCGGCGGCGACGGCTGCCTCTCGCAGTACGAGGTTCCGTCATGGGGCAACTACTCGTACACCCTGCGCTTCACACCTGGCAAATAACAATTCAGGCAAATAACCCTTAGGAGGCTACGACATTCTTGCCTTAGGAGGCTACGGCATTCTTGCCGTAGCCTTTTTTAGTAGCGGAGGTCTCCGGCCTCCGCAGCAGGCAGCGTTGACGTTACTATAAGACTTACCATAAGACATAGTGCGGATGAGGCCTCCGCAGAAAGCTGCGTTAGACTTGGTGCCGCGGAGGCCGGAGACCTCCGCTACTATCCTTCCATTTACGATTTCAAACAAAAACAGTCCTAAAACTTACACTTCAAAACCATAACAAACCGAATGAAAAACAATTTTTTGATGTGTTCGAGCACATAATATTTGATATATATCAATAAAACCATAACTTTCATGACATTTACATTAAAAACATTTGTCATCTTCAGAATTGTGCGTACCTTTGCATTGTCAAAAGGTTAATAGATTGTTTAGGTTAGTAGTAATAGATTTAGGTTTTTAGTTATTAGGTTTAAGGTAAATTGTTTAACAGGTAGCTATGAAGGATCGTGAGACTCTTCATTAATTACGAAAAAGGATTTTTAGTTAAACATAGGTTTACGGCGCTGCTCGATGAGAGTAGCGCCGTAATTCTTTTAGTTACCTCAATCTGGGCATGCGATTACAGCAGCGATGTAACACCATTACACCACTACGGTAACACCCATTTTACACCGCGGTAATCGTCCTACCATGGGAGCAATTCATTCCAATTATCCCATTTGGAGTATTTATTTGTTAATAATACTAATAAAAGCAAGCAGATATAATACTTTTCGGAAAAAATTATTACCTTTGTTGTAGTTTTGAACCCAAACGATTGAGAACACCCCGTATAAAGTTGATATTTTTTTTTAAAATCATATTTTGGTAAAATTTAGTTATTTAGGAGAGCATTTCAAGTGATTGAAATGCTCTTCGCTTTTTATAGGCTGGAGGATGTCTGTCTGCGGCTGGGAGACAAACTGGGAGATAGCCCTCTGCGGCTGGGAGATAACCTGGGAGATAAAGCCATTTTTCAGAAATCTACCAGCCGATGACGTTTCCGTTTGCCGCTAATACTCAGCGAGTTGCACAGATAAGAATCGGCGGCTGGAAGATATGGTAGATTTTTCGCAAAACAATTTTTTATTATTACTATCCGATAAAACTAATAATGTGGTTATAAACGGATATACACAAAAAAAACGACTAAGCGTTGAAACCAACTCTTAGTCGTCTACAGTACCCAGACCCGGGCTCGAACCGGGATGGGTTGCCCCACTGGTGTTTGAGACCAGCGCGTCTACCGATTCCGCCATCTGGGCATTGGCGTTTTGCGAGTGCAAAGGTACGCTTTTTATTTCGTTCCGCAAAACTTTTGAAGCAAAAGTTTTGCGGAAGCGGTTGTTTTTAAGAGCCTTTTTACTTTTAATAGTTTTCTGCCTTCAGCTCGAAGTACGCCTGCGGGTGCTTGCAAACCGGGCAAAGCTCCGGAGCCTGCTTGCCTACAACGATATGACCGCAGTTGCGACACTGCCAGATGCAATCGCCGTCGCGAGAGAACACTACGCCGTCCTCGATATTCTTCAGGAGTTTGCGGTAGCGCTCCTCGTGATGCTTCTCGATAGCACCTACGCCACGCATAGCGGCAGCAATCTCTGCGAAGCCTTCCTCGTCAGCCTCCTTAGCCATGCGATCGTACATGTCGGTCCACTCGAAGTTCTCGCCTGCAGCAGCGTCCTTCAGGTTCTCTACGGTGTCCTTGATGGCACCACCCTGCAGATACTTGAACCACATCTTTGCGTGCTCCTTCTCGTTCTGTGCTGTCTCCTCGAAGAGAGCAGCTATCTGCTCATAACCCTCCTTGCGAGCCTTCGATGCGTAGTATGTGTACTTGTTGCGTGCCTGCGACTCACCTGCGAATGCCTCCTGCAGGTTGCGCTCTGTCTTTGTTCCTTTAAGTTCCTTCATAATGATTATTCTTTAAGCCATTTTTAATTTCTTATGCAAAGATACAGATAAAGTTTGAAACTGCAAAGGATTATTTGTAATTTTTACAAACTAATTTCCTTTATAA